>Ga0247831_1003808_pt1 | contig 21238 bp, 17 predicted proteins | sample LaCruzMarch2015__9_FD_192406 | JGI IMG/M metagenome (GOLD analysis project Ga0247831, IMG submission 192406) | Freshwater microbial communities from meromictic Lake La Cruz, Castile-La Mancha, Spain - LaCruzMarch2015_1m | ecosystem: Environmental > Aquatic > Freshwater > Lake | place: Spain...
TCTGTGTTTGGTCGGACAGATCGCTCGTTGCTGATGATTTCGCAGTGGACCACGCGATGCCGTTCTCTCTCTGGCGCAATAACGACCTCTGGAACCTCTTCCCCGCAGCCCCGGTCATCAACGCCGCGAAAAGCGACAAGCTGCCGACCTACGGGCTCCTCAACCGCCAGCGCGATACGATTATCCACTACTGGCGCGGATTGGATTGCGCCCTCGGAGAGAGATTCGCCCGCGAGGCGCAAACGCTGCTCGGGCGCGATCCATTCATACCAGGTAATTGGGAAGCCCGCCTGTTCTCTCGCTTCGTGGAGGCGTTTGAAGTGACCGCCAACCAGCGCGGAGCGGGACGATGGGAGGTTGGAAGTCCGGTCGTCGCTGCGCCGCCCGTTTCACGTCAGGAGCCCTCGCCGGTTCGCTATTCGGAACCGGAGGAAAAAATGTATTGTGGCGAAGGGCCTGCGGAATTCACGGCGGCAAACATCATCCCATTTCCCGAAGTGGGTGCCGGGGCTTTCAAGACCCATCTTCCCCTCGTAGGCTCTCTCGCCGCCGGAAGTCCGTTCCACGGAATCGAAACAGGCTCGCTTGATGACCTTGAGGAAATCGATTGGATCAACGTTCCCGCGCATCTTGCAAAAACCGGACGCTTCGTCGTCCGCGTGGCAGGCGACTCGATGGAGCCGACGCTCCGGATCGGCGATCTTGTCATTTTTGAATACCATCGCACCCCGCGCCGCGACGGCGAAATCGTCATCGCCAACATCCCGGAATTCGGCCCCGGAACCCACGGCACGGAAGCGATCAAACGCATCACCCAGGATGCCGAAGATTGGATTTTCCTCTCTGACAACCTGGCCCACGAGCCAATCCTCGTGCCAAAAACCGAAACGATCCACCCAATTCTCGGGACAATGGTTGCGATTATTCCCGACGCACACAAGGAGGGCAGATAGCCTGTGGAAACAGTGGGGATTTATGCGATGCAGGAAGAGCTGCGCACGTTTGTGTGTGCGGAGCATGAGGCCCAGCGCGGGCAACAGGCACGGTTGTGGGCGAAGCCAGTCGAGGACCGGATCGAGGAAGGACGATGCGTGGCCGGGACATGGATCAAGGAGGCGCGGGGCGCAAAAGGGCTTGTGCTCGGGGTTGCGGGAAATGACTCGCGCTTTCGCGAGGGGGATTTTGTTGCGCTCAGCCTGGGTGATCCGAACATGCCGCTTTGCGATGCGGTCGTGCTGGAAGCCGAGGACGAGCAGATCGAGATCCAGCTCTGGGGCAGGGCAGCGGACTCGTTGAATCTTCCAACCGGATTTCGCGGGCTGCAGTTGGATGAAACATCCATTGATCTGGAAAGGTTTTACCTCGGGGCCATCGAGGACTTGGCAAAGACCACCATCGGACGGGAAAAAATCCTTCCTCTTCTCGATGGTATGCTGAAACCGAAACTCGATCTGGAGGAGTTCGATGCGGTGGAGGGCCAGGCAAGGGAGGAGGGTTTTGAAGATCAGCAGGCAAAGGCGATAGCCTCGGCGCTTGCAACCGACTTGTGCTGGCTGATCCACGGGCCGCCAGGAACTGGCAAGACCCGCGTGCTGGCATGGATCGTCAACGAATTGCTAAAACAGGGCGAGCGCGTGCTGGTGACAAGCGCGACGCACCGGACGATCAACAACCTGCTGGAGGCGATTGCGGAAATCTCCGGGGATCGGAACCGGCTTGCGAAGATCACGCCATTTCGCGACCGTTCCCTCTCGGTCGCCCAATACGAACGCTTCTCCGAGACTCCGTTTGGTAAATCGGGAAGTGGATATGTCATTGGCGCAACTCCTTTTGCTCTGCGCACGAAGCGGCTCTCTGGTGTGGACTTTGAGACGGTCATTATTGACGAGGCCAGTCAGGTCACTCTTCCGTTGGCCGTGATGGCGATGCTGGCCGGGCGGCGATACATTTTTGCGGGCGACCACCGGCAGCTTCCGCCGGTGTGCCGGTCGCTGGCACCTTCGGAATCCGGACAGGCCTCGATTTTCGGACGGCTGGTCGGGCGCGGCATGGAGACCATGCTGACCGTCACCTACCGTCTGAACGATCCGCTCTGCCAGTGGCCGAGTGAGTCGTTTTACCTGTCGCGCCTACGCCCGTCACCGACTGCGGCGATGCGCCGGCTGACGCTCGGTGGATGTCCGGAGGAGTTTCAGGCACTGTTGGCTCCCGAGCCAAGCACGGTCTGGGCTTGCGTGCCCCATAGCGGCTCGCGAAGCCATTCGCCGGAGGAAGTGGAAATCGTGGCCGGCCTGCTTCTTGCGCTCCGCGAGGTCGGATATTCGTGGAGGGATGTGGGTGTCGTCGTTCCCTTCCGCCGACAGGCGCGCGCCCTGCGTCAGCGGCTTTGGCGAAAGCTCAAGGAATCGCCCGGAGCCGCTGGTCTCGTTGCGGATACCGTCGAACGCATGCAGGGTCAGGAACGCGAAATCATCATCGTCTCGTTCGCGACATCCGACCCGATGTTCGCTGAGCGCCTCGCGGAGTTTTTGTTTCTGCCTGAGCGGTTGAACGTCGCTGCGACCCGACCGCGCACGAAGCTCATTTTGGTGGCGAGTCCGGATCTTGTGGATTTTGCCGAGTCGCCACGCTTCCGGGAGCACTGTGATCCGTTCGTTTCTCTCTTCCGGCAAGCGCACAGGATCGAAATGGGAGTGAAACCATGAGCAGGATTTTACCGGAGCCGGTGGTCGGACGGTTTTCTCCGGAGGTGCTCGAAGTCTATCGGGCGTTGAAGGCGATTCCCGATGGGGATGTCACAGTTTGGGTGAGCCTGCCTCTTCCGGAGGCCGCTGGCCGCCCACATTTTTTGGCCGTCGTTGCAGAGCGCTCGGCATTTCTTGTGGCCGTCAGTGGCGATGGTCAATCCGAGGTCGAGGAAGCAGCGGGACTGAGTCTGTTCTCCTCCAAGGCAAGTTCCGCCAGGCCGGGACAGGCTGAGAGGGATCTTTTGCAACGGTTTCTCGAGGTTTCCCTGCCAGATGGGCCTGCACAGGGGGCAGATAATACTGCTCGCGGGATGGTCATTTTTCCTCATGTCACGCAATCCGCGCTGGATGCGCTGGACAATGGATCCCTCACAAGATTTTTCGGTGCTGAGATTTTATCCGCCGGACGGCTTGCAGAAGTATTCCGAGAGGACAGGGCCTGTGAGATCGACGGCGATGCACTGGCCGCTTTGAGATCGGCTTTTACGCCGGAGAGCGTCGTGCCCGCCCATTTTTCTCCCTCCAGAAAATACCAGCGGAATATTGAAGCCCGCCTTGCGCCGATGTTGCTCGATTTCGATCAGGAGCATTGGGCAAAGCAGAAATTAGTTTTGTCGCCGGAGGCCGCTGCTGTCGCCGAGGATACCCCGGCTTATTGCGGTGCCTCATTGGTGACCGGAGTCGCGGGCAGTGGAAAGTCCCTCGTTCTCCTCTTTCGCGCCTGCACGCAAGCTAGGCTGGCGCCCCAAAGCCACGCGCTGGTTTTGACTCATAACAAGGCGCTGAAAATGGAGCTGGAATCGCGTTTCGGAGATCTCGGGCGTCCGAAAAATGTCCAATGGCATACGTTTTTCTCGTGGGCCCGCTCTCTGTTCCCAGCGCGTGAACCCTTCCCGGATATTCTGCAGTATCAGGACCGGGATCGGCGGATTCGGGCCATCGCGCAAGAAATCTGGGGCGACCTCACCGAAACCCAAGTCGAGTTTTTGCGTGACGAAATCGACTGGATGCAAGACCGGGCTCTGGATGATGAGTCGCGCTACTTGGATGCCGAGCGAAGCGGGCGCATCGTGCGACTTGGAGAGGACGCCCGACGCAAGGTTTTCAAGACATTCCGCCAGTATCGCGCGTCGCTGGACGAGGAAGGCCGGGAGGATTGGTCCGGCCTTGCGCTCAGACTTTGGCACGCGGTTGAAGCGGGGCAAATCAATCTTCCGGCTTTTGACTTTATCTACATCGACGAGGCGCAGTTTTTTGCTCCGGTCTGGTTCTACACTATCCGGCAGGCGCTGCGTCCCGGGATCGGACGGATACTTCTCGCCGCAGATCCAACGCAGGGATTCCTGAAGCGACGCCAGTCGTGGGTAGCCTGTGGGCTGGATTTGCGGGGGCGCTCGACAAAGCTGCATCGCTCATATCGGAGCACACGGCGGATTCTGGAATTCGCCGCAAACTTTTACCGGTTCCGCATCGCGGATGAAGACCTTCCGGATCTCAATCTTCCGGAAGAGGAGGAGATGGCATCCGCCGCTGAGGGCGAAGCTCCCGCCGCCATACTGGTCGGGAGCCGTCAGGACGAAACCGCCCGTGTGGTGAATGAGGTGGCAGCCTATCTCGATGACGGCGGGGACGCTGGAAATGTTCTGGTGCTTGTCGCCGGGGAATTCCGCGTGGCACAGGCTCTCGAATCCTTTGCAAAGCGGTTCGGCGAGGATCGGGTGCGCGATGCCCGCGAGCCGGGGACCGAGAGAATGATCCGTGTCTGCGGCATCAATGCAGCAACAGGTCTTGAGTCTCCAATCGTTTTTCTTCTGGGGTGCGCGGATTTGCTGGATGCCGAAAACAATTTCAACCTGAAGGACGATCACCGGCGCGAACTGGAGCGCGATAATACCCGGCGACTTTACATGGCGTTTACCCGTGCTGGGAGCCGGTTGGCTTTTACATGGGTCGGCGAATCCCTGCCGACGTGGTGCGCTGGCCGTGCTGATTCACGCGGGATTTAATTCCCATGCGGGGGCAACGGACCAGCAGCCCCGCTACCTTCAAAATCCATGCTTTTTCCGATGCCACTCGAAATGCTTCGGATCCGGGCGGAGGCGGGCATCCTTGTGGAAGTGCAGTGGGATTTTGTGAAAGGCCGCAAGGAGGCGGCCGTGTGGTGAGAATTCTTCGAACCGGCCGATGCCGACGCGGATGATGAGATCGTCTCCCGCAGGAAACGCCGTCCAGAGTCCGGCATCGAACATCCAGTGCGCGTCGGGTGTGAGCGCAAGACCGTTACGAGGATCATCGTTTGCGCTCACAGAATGCTGGTGAATGTGGGCGGCCTGGACGATGTAGCCTTCCGTTGTGTGGAGCCGGTAGCCTGTGAGGGCGCAGGTGAACTGATAGCCAGGACCGACCTCGTTCTTGAATCGGCTGTCGCGGCCTTTCTTTTGGCTTGCCTTGAATGCCTCGCGATTCATTGCGAACTCAACCATCTCAGCGGTATCGGGAACCGGAAGGCGAAGGCGTTCGCAGAGGGCCGCTTGCTCGTCTGGGGGAAAATAGCTGGCAATGAGGGTGCGACGGGCGATGCGGCGAAAATCCGCATCACCCAGACAGTCAAAAAGGCTGGAATCGAGCAGACATCGGCGCGTAGTGAGTTTCGACTTTGACGGGCCGCCATTATCGTCGAATCGCTCCCAGATCGCATCGCGTTCTCCGCCGAGAGCATTGAACGGCATGGCGATATCAGGTCGGTTTCGTTGCCGGTCCAGAACGAGGTCCCAGTAGTTGCTGAACTGAGTGACGAGGCGGGCATTGTAGAGAACCCATCGGTCCCCGATCTCACCGGCTTCGATCAGGTCGATCAAGCTGAGGATCAGCAGTGGCTTGTGCGGCGCGATGCCGCGCTCACGGGTGCGGGCAACATTCAAGTTCGCCAGTTTACCGAGCCAGTAGCTTTCTTGAGATTCTAGATCCATGGGACTGTTCGCAACAAGTGTTCCAGAAAAATGTATCTCTTGCGAAACAGGAAATATATCGCGCTCATTTTTTAAACCGCGCCTGAAGACCCCACAAAGCTGCGTTTTCACTTGCCCTGCGACTTGCCCTGCGACTTGCCCTGCGACTTCGCGGGGGACTTGATCGGCCCACTTGTTCGGACGACTCTAGCCGTGACTCTAGCCGTGGTTGGTCTGTGACTTCACCTGTGACTTCACCTGTGACTTCACCTGGGACTTGTCCGGCGACTTGTCCGGCGACTTGTCCGGCGACTTGCGTGGTGACTTGCGTGGTGACTTGCGTGGTGACTTGCGTGGTGACTTGCGTGGTGACTTGCGTGGCGACTTGGGAGGCGACTTGGGAGGCGACTTGGGAGGCGACTTCCACGTCGCTATCTCAGCCTTTCCGGACGTGCCTCTCAAGCATGAACAGACGCCTTCGCCAGCTTCAGCCTGCGTGCAAAATCATCCCGGATTCCAGAGAGTAGAAAATCGCTGATCGCATGGCAGATTGTCTCGACGTTTTCGCTCGTGCATCCGTTCGGGTGGGCGGTGAGGTGGCCGTGGACGTATATGTGGCGGATGGCCGAGGCGTAGAAGACGACGTCCCGCCGGTCGCCGGAGCGGAACCGGTCGAGTTGATCCTGGTTTGGGGGGAGGGATTGGGACCGGAGGTGGTCGAAGAGTTTGTAGTCGGGGTCGGCCCGGTCGATCAGGTTTGCGAGCTTGCTCAGCTCAATTTTCGGGACATAGGCGAAGAACGAGGCATACGGGCAGTGGATCCCGGCGAGGTCGGTGTAGCGCTCGAAGCCCGACCAGGCGAAGAATGTGCGCGTCAGGGCGGAATACCCGCGCTCGGTATTTTCTCCGAAACCTTCGAGTTGGATGCCGGCAAACCGGACCGCCATCCGGTAGCGGTTGGCGAAGCGGTAAAACTCATACTTGTCGCCGAGGAATCCAAGCGGTTTGACCGAATCCCCGGCTGTCTTGATCAAGAGTCGCGCTTCAGAAAATCCCGGAAGAACTTCGTCCAGATACTGGTGTTCGGATTGCTCGGCCACTGAGCCAGCCTATCTCATGGTGGCCGCACTCATCAACTCCAGGTTCTATTGTTTGCAGGGGGCAAGGAGGGCATCGGAAAACGTGTTTCAGCAGTAATCTGAGATTTGTGGGCTGCTCATTTCCGCTGACTTTCCAAAACCGCCTTGCCCTTCGCGGTCAGGCGATATTTTGAAGACGACTGTTCGGCTTGTCGGGGATGGTTCGCTCGATAAGGGCACCCATCAACCTAAAAGCAGAAATAGAGGCCCGCGAATCACGCGAAACGACGCGAATGACAGCAACTTAAGAAAAATGCATGACTCACCTTGGGGGTGAGTGCCTGTTAGTTTCTAACTTCCTGATTTTATTCGCGTTAATTGGCGTGATTCGCGGGCAGTTCCCGGTTTTAGGATCAACGCCGGAAGGAGATACAGTTTCTCGAAGTTGTCTCGTCCGCGAAGTTGGAGTGCATCCATGAGTTCCTTCCGACTCCAGTCGCCCCCCTTTATCGCCAAAAGCAGCGTGTTCACTTGCCCTGTGACTTGCCCTGTGACTTGATCGGTGACTTGCCCTGTGACTGCCTCTTCGGGCTTTGCAGCAAGGCTTTCCTTGGAATGAACCGGCAGGCGGAGGAGAAAATAGGAATGCTCGTCGTCGAACTCAAATTGCGGCGGAGGCGAGCCATTTTTCTTCATCGCCCGGAGGATCTTCGGGATGCCTGTGGAACGGCCCTCGGTGATCTCGAGTTCCTTGAGGAAATCGCCGATGCGCCGGTTGCGGTAGCGGCGGGGGACGGCCTTGCCCTTGCGGAGCTGGGCGAGGCGGACCGAGCGGTCGGGGCCGGGATAGTTGACCGAGCTACTTCCGGCCTTGTTTCACAAACTGTCCAAAGAGGAGTGCAAGCGCCTGGCTGGCCGCTCGGATGCTTGAGGGGCGGCAGCGGACGACGTGGGAATTGTAGTCTCCGCCGTCGCAGGGGATCGCGAGGAGAAGGCATTGATCGGTCACCTGCTTGTAGATGCCGGTTTCGTCGATCTGGGAGATCGGATCCCGGCAATCGTCCGGTTTTCAGATATCCTGTGACTCCGGCAGCATTCCGATTTCTACCCGCAAATTTTCAAAAGGGGAGTGAGGAGGCGGCCAATTTCAAGTTGGGCGGCCTGGGTTTCTGAAAAGTCCGACCGGCGGGAGGCGATCCAACTCAGGATTTGAAGGAGGTCGTAGAGGGATTTTGATTTTGCAGGGGCGCCGGGAACGGGGGTTGTGGCCTCAAGGGTCCTTCGACTTGCGGGGCATTTCACAAATGGCGGATTGGGCCTGGCTTCCAGGCCGGTTTTCCAGATGTGGAGCACCCTTGCTGCTGTGATTGGTCCCCACATTTTGGACAAATGTCCGTCCGCCCATTCAATGAGATCAATTTCATGAACTTTCGTGCCTGCCCATTTGCCCATGGTTTGAGCCTCGGATTTTGCTGTGACCATGCCCTGCTCAATCGGGTGAAAGGCCTCATCAATGCTGGAATTCGCGGCATGGGTGACGCGGGAACGGCCGAGGCTGCGGCCAACAACCATGCCGTTGCTGCAGACCAGTCGCAACCACCCGAGGTCCATGCGCATGGCCGCGCTTCCATCCATGGAATTACGCACCCACAGTTGAAGACTGACCGGATATCCATCCGGAGAGGTCGTGAGGAGTCCACCAAGATCAAAACACAGGAACACGCGCTCCCATTCGGTGGTGACCATCGCCCGGACCGGCACGTCGTGGATTCCCAACTCGGAAAGCGACTGATGAACCCTCTGAATGACCTCCTGGTGCTGGAAAAGTCTGTATCGCGGGGAGACCATGCCAACCGGGATCGGTTTCTGGCCGGATTCCCCGCATCGCACGATCACATCAAAATGTTGGTTTTGCCCGAGCAGATCATCGGGAGTTTTCCTCTGAAACCGGGGTGCCAAAGTCAGCAACTCTGGCACGGTGCAGAGCAGGGATTTGACGGGCAGAGTTCCCCAACGTTTCGGGAACAGGGCCAGGGGATCGTTATTGGCGGCTTCTGTGGTTTCCCGTTGGTGCCCGGATGAGGCGGTCAGTATTTCATGGATGCTCATAAGGCCAGCATCTTACCAGTCGGGGTAGGACATCCGCGGGGGTAGGCTGGCAATTTATTAAAGAATCCGGTGGAATTTTGGGCGGGACGTCGTGTTTTTAGGGTCAAGTTTTTCGCTGGCGGCCGTGGGGGCTGGTGTTGCTGTCTCGCATCTACTCGGAGGGCGGCGCATACTTCGTGACGGCGAGGTCCGCCTCTTTGATCGCCATCGGGACGCAGGGCATGTGGAAGACGGTTTTTATCCCCTGGCCAGCGAGGATCGTCCAGGCCGGGTCCTCTTCGGCGCGGAGGTTTTCGCGGAGGCAGATCACATGCGGACCGACGCACAGGAAATACATCGCGAGGGATTGCAGGTGGAGGCGCGGCCGGATGTGCAGGGAAAAATACTGAGGCGAGGTGAGGCCTGAGGCGAGGAAGGCGCCTTTGAAGTGGGTGAGAAAGCGTTTGAGCATGATCGTGGCACCGTGACCAAAATGGTCGTCAAACGCGGGGTCATACGGGAATTCCTGAGCCTCCATTCCAGATGGTGACGGGAAAATGAAATGTGAAATTCCCGACTCCCAGAGCCCGCTGTCGCGCTGCCGCAGGTAGGGAGCCGGCAGGTAGGCCCCGCTGAACCCCTCGGCTTTAAACCGGGCAAGCGCGTCAACACAAATTCCATGCTGAATTTCCATCCATCGCGTAGCCGCCTCGCGATCGCATTCCAGTGGCTCCTGCTTGATGCAAAGAACCTCCTTGTCGTCGCACTGCATGATGATGGCGTATAACGGGTCGGGGTCCGGGTCAGAAAGCAGGCAGGCCCCAAAGGGGAGCAGTGCCCGAAGATTTCGCAAGAGCACCGGGGAGGGAGCCTGAATGGTGACCTCGCCATGGGATGTGGGAATCGCTGTCATGCGAGGAAGGTAGCAGGGTCAGTAGGACAAATACGTGCCCACCCCCCCAGGAAATCACTTCATCCCTGTGGCCCCTTTCGGATCCTTCGAACAATCTCCGGCAGAGCAACTGCGGCCGTGGTCGGCAGAAACACTGACGCAAACTTGGAGAATGGCGTTTCGCCCGGATTGATTTCGATGACCGGGATCCTTTTTTCCACGGCCAGATCGACCAGCCCGGCTGCCCGATAGACCACCCCGCTCGTGCCGACGACCAGGAGGACGCTGGCGCAATTCACGCTGATCCTTGCCCTCGACATGAGGATCGGATCGAGGGGCTCTCCAAACCAGACCACGTTGGGCCGGAGGGAATCGCTGCCGCAGGTGGGGCAAGTCGTTTTTGATCCCGGCTGGGTCCCCGGACATCCCCGGTGGCACCGGTTGGAGAGGATTCCTCCATGCAGGTTGATGACGGTCGTGCTTCCCGCCGCCTCGTGGAGGGAGTCCACGTTCTGGGTGATGACGATGACCTCCGGAAAAATCTCCTCCATCTCGGCGATGGCTTGGTGACCGGCGTTCGGCTTGGCCTTCCGCACGAACTCTCGGCGGTATTCGTAAAATTCCCGAACCCGGTCCGGATCGCGCTCGAACGCCTCCGGGGTGGCGAGGTCTTCCGGCGAGAAGTTCTCCCAGATCCCCTCCAGGGCATCGCGAAATGTCGGGATGCCAGATTCCTGGCTCATACCGGCCCCGGTGAAGATCACGACGGATTCCGCCCTGCGCAGCAAGTCCACTGCGAAGTCGATGTCAGGATTGCCACTCATCTTATCGCTCTCTCCCGTTGGCCCCGGCTACTCGAGATTTTTCGCGCCAAGGCTGTGAACCAGAATCATGAGGGCATCATTGCTCATCTCCTTCAACTCGGGATTGATCCCGCAGATGTCACAAAATAGCACGAGGGTTTCCGCGAGATACTTGAAGTAAACCCGCTTCCCGGATTCCAACTTCCTGCGGATGCGGGCCATGCGAAACTCAAAATCCCGGACGAGCACTTCCCCCTCCGCGTTCAGCGGCGTCATTGTGTCATACGAGGTGAGGAGCAGATTGAAAAATGCGGCTTCAATACGGAGATGGTAAAATGCGTTGGCCTTTCTTGTCGCAATCGAGTTTGCGATGGCGCGCTCCCTGCGCTCATCTGCGCGGCTCGCCTGGTAGCCAAACTGTGGGAATGATCCGAGAGGGTAGTGCATCGAAACGAGTCTTACTGTGCTGGAGAGACATTTATAGTCTCCCCTCTAAAAAAATCTGACATAGATCACAACCCCCCTCATGTTTTCGAGCCCTTTCGTCTGCGGGCTTGTCGGGATAGAATCGTTCCTATAGGTGGAGTTCTCGGAGTCGCCGCGACTCCGACTATCCACCCGCGAATGAAGATCACCTTCGGCCTCTCCCTTGACGGCTTCCGCCCATCTGTCCCGGTCTTCAACCATATGTATTGCGGACCGATGGGGCTGGTCGAAGCTCTTGAGCTGCGACTCGGGCTGGCAGCCGAATCGACTGGAGCTGCGACGCGGCTGCACCGGTATTTGGGTGCGCTGGAGAAAACCTCGGCCGCTGCCCCCCGTTTTTTTTCTGAATCTCTGAAGGTTGATCGTTGGGGCACGGCGGCAAACCTGCTCAGCATGCGCGACGAACTGCGAATGGCCGGATGGGACGGGGTTGACTCCTCCCTGCCGCGGCTCCAGGACCTGTCTGCCGCTGAAAAGATTGCGAGCTTCCCACCCGGACTGCCCGACCGGATGGAAGCGATCTGCGTGGAGATCGCAACCAAATCTCCGCAAATTTCGGAAATCCAATGCGTTGAGCCTGCCGTGTATCTGCCGCTGCGACTCCGCTGCCTGCTTGAAAAGCTCGGAGCCACATTTTCCTGCGTGCCCGACTCCGAGCTTGCCGGCCCGGCCACGAACTTGCGCCTTGTGCAAGATTACCTTTGCGGGCGCGACATTTCAGGCAAGAGCTGGCGCGAGGGAGACGACTCGGTCATTTTTGCTACCGCCTTTTCTGAAATAACGCTGGCTCATGCGGCAGCTCAGATCCTGCAGCGCGAGGAAAGGCCAACTTTGCTGGCGACTGCATCCGCCGGACCCATGGCCGATGTCCTAAATATCAGCCAAGCCGCCGCACCCGCTCTGGACTCGGCATCGCCGTTACGGCCGGCCGCGCAGGTGCTCGGGCTGGCGCTGGAAATGAGATGGGAGCCCCCAGATCCCTCCAGGCTGCTCCAGTTCCTCTCGCACCCGGTTTGTCCGGTCAGCCGTGCGCTTCGCATGCACTTGTCTGAATCCATTGCCGACCGCCCCGGGATCGGTTCCGTCAAGTGGCACGAGTCCATTGACAAGTGCCGGGAGAGGATACGAAATGACGAAAATCTGAGCCCGGATGAAATTGCGGAAAAGCTCTCGCGCATCGAAAGTGACCTGAAGCGCTGGATATTTGTCGAGCGTTTCCCTCGTTCGGGCGGCGCGCCGGGGTCAGCACTAGCGGAAACGGCCCGACAGGTCGAAATCTGGGCTCGCAAGCGCGCCTCGATAACTGAGGACGAATCCCAATCCCGGCACTTCGCGTCACTGGCTTCGACAGCCGCCGAGTTTTCCGGCATCATCACGGAAATCCCCATCGTCTCTCCCGAGGAGCTGTCCTTGATTCTGGAGCAGGTCTCCGGTTCCGGTACGCTCGTAGGAGATCGCATTGCAGAACTCGGCGCGCCCCGCTTCCTCCCGGATGCGGGGGCTGCGATTGAGGCAATCGACTCCATCCTGTGGTGGGGATTTGAGCAGAAGGAGCCCCGCCTGTCGAAGCGCTGGAGCTTGGAGGAGTTAAAACACTTGGAAAAAATCGGCGTCCTGCTCCCGATGCCCGAAAATGATCTCGCCTTGGCGCGTGCCTGCGCAGGGCGCCCGTTTCTCGCCGCACGCACGCAAATTGTCCTTCTCTGGCCGAGGGTGCGAGGCAGCGAACCCGTGGAGAGGCATCCGCTCTACACCACGCTTGAGGCCAAGCTCGGACCGCTCCCCAGTCTCGATCTCGACAAGGAGGAATTCCCCCTCATCAAAGTCGAACGGCCTGTTCAGCCGCTCCCTTCGAAAAAACGGTGGGTCAACATCTCCGACCCCACCTTGCTCAGCTCACGCCAGGAAGAGTCGTATTCGAGTCTATCCAAATTCGCTCTCCGTCCATTTGAGTGGGTCTTCCACTACAAGGCGAAGCTGCGGAGGGGATCGCTCAAAGAAATCAACCTTTTGGCCCAGCGGGGTAACCTCCTGCATCGGGTCGTCGAGCGGATGCTCGAACCCGGATGCTCGATGAAATGGATCTCGGCCACAAATTCCGAGTTCGACAGATGGCTCGATTCCATCTGGCCCCAGCTTCTTCAAACCGAGGGCGCAAACTTCCTGATGCCAGGCTGCCAAACTGATGGGCAGCGGCTGCTGGGAGATGCCCGCCGGGCCATCTGGGATCTCGTTGGGCACATGAAAAGGGCGGACGCCGTCTCTGCCGAGGCCGATGTCCGCATGGAGCCGGTCCCGTTTGAGAGCACGATGCTCGGAGGCATCATCGATCTTAATATCATAAATCGCCATGGGAAGACAGCCGTTGTGGATTTGAAATTCGGTCAGGGAAAACCCAAGCGCAAAGAACTCGAAACCAACACGGCTCTGCAGCTCGCGGCGTATGGGAAGCTCGTCAGCGAAACATCGGGCGGCGCGTGGCCTGCTGTCGCCTACTACATTCTTCGTAGCGGGAGCTTCCTTGCCCAGGACCAGACATTCTTTCCTGACGCCGTCGCGGTTATGTGTTCCAGCGCCTCCCCCGGTCCGGAAGCCATGTGGAGCGACTTCCTTGAAGTTTGGCGCTGGAGACGGAAGCAACTCGACTCCGGGTGGGTGGAAATTCCCACCACGGGGACTGATCCGACGGACGGTACGACCGGATGCCCCTCCTCGTTGCCGCCGATCGATGCATGGACCTCCGATCCATCCGCTCCCCGGTATGACGACTTTAAATTCCTCACGGGTTGGGAGATCACCCAATGAACATCGCCATCACCAGCGCCGGGGCAGGAACGGGGAAAACCTACCACCTTTGCACGATCATCACCGAGGCGCTGACCAAGGGAATCCCCAGAGAAAAATGTCGTCCCGATGATTTGATAAAATGTCGTCCGGGCGCCTTCATCGCCACGACGTTCACGAAAAAAGCGGCCACGGAGCTGAAGGAGAGGATTCGTTCACGATTACTCAAAGAGGGACACCACGAGGAGGCCATGCGGGTCGAGGAGGCCCTCGTCGGAACCGTCCACTCGGTCTGCGCACGCATCGTGGAGAGGTTCGCCTTCGAGGCCGGAATTTCCCCCCGCCTGCGCATTCTGGATGAGACGTTCGAAAAGATCCTGCTGAGCGAATCCATCGAGCAGTGCTCAAGCCTCGACGAGATCGGCAAAATGGAGCGCCTTTGCCGCCGCCTGGGACAGGTCAATTCGCGAACTTTCCAGTCCCAATGGCGGGATCAGATCCGGGAGGTGATTTCTGCCGCCCGCTCGAATGACATTGCCCCCTCGCGCTTTAAGCAAATGGCAGCCGAAAGTCTCGCGGAGATCGTTGGACTTCTGCCCTCCACATCGCAAACGGATCTGGAAATGCAGCTCATGGCCGCCATTGAAGCCGCGATCAAGAACATTCCCCTCAACGAAGACGACACAGCTAAAACGGCAGACTGCGTTACGACCCTCCAGCAAGCGCTTGCGGACCTGCGCGGAGGAAACCTCAGATGGTCGGACTGGTGCAAACTCTCAAAAATCTCTGCGGCAAAGGCCAGCCAGGGCGATATTCTCCCGATTAACCAAGCCGCCGCGGAGTACGACCGGCACCCGCAACTGCATGCGGACATCGAGCAATACATCGCCTGTATTTTCGACCTTGCCGCTGCCGCGATGGATTCCTACCAAGATCGCAAGAAGGCACGGGGTGCGCTCGACTACACCGACCTGGAGACGCTCACTCTCGCCCTCCTGGACCGTGTTCCCGTGCAAGACTGCATCCGAGCGGAATTCGACCTCCTGGTTGTGGACGAATTTCAGGACACAAGCCCGATCCAGTTGGCGCTCTTCGTTCGTCTGGCTGGCTTGGTGAAGGTCTCCCACTGGGTTGGCGATACCAAGCAGGCCATCTACGGGTTCCGGGGCGCCGACCCCGCGCTGATGCGCGCCGCCGAGGCGAAGTTCGACAAAGGCGAAACGCTCAGCGAATCCCGCCGCCACCGTCCGCAACTCGTGGACTTCTTCAACGGGCTGTTCCCGGATGTCTTTAAGAAGACCCATGGGATGAAAGTCAATGAAGTACGGCTGAAAGCCTACCGCGAGGAGCAGAACGGAATGTCTCCGTCCATCGAAGTGTGGTCTCTTTCTAATGGCCTCTTCACTAAAAAAGGCGCCCCGGCAGCCGTGAGAGCCGCCCAGGCCGACGATTGCATCGTGCGTGGAATCCGCGAACTCAAGGACTCGGGGATGCTTGTGAGCGACAAGACAAAGCAGCGTGACAAGGTCGAGGTGCTCCGTCCTGTAAGGTGGGGTGATATTGCCGTGCTCTGCTACAGCAACAGCAAAGCGTCTGCCCTTGCATCGCGGCTTATTGCCAATGGGGTTCCCACTGCCCGGGAGACCACAGGGCTCCTTTCGACGCCGGAAGCAGTGCTTGCACTCGCCTGCCTTCGCTGGCTGAACGATAACAACGACTCGGTTGCCACGGCAGAGATCCTTTCGCTCGAGACCTGCCGTGCCATCGAAGACTGGCTCGAAGACAGGCTGGCGTGGCTCAAAGATAAACCTTCCGGGCTCTGGGGGATCGATGGAGGGCTCAAAAGCCGGGTGCTTTCCGGCATCGCGTCGCTGCGGGAGCGCATATCTCTTCTGACCCCTGCGGAGCTGCTGGATGCCGTGCTGATCCACGGCGACATTTCCGGCATCGCCTCCCAATGGGGGGCGGAATGCGCCGCCAACCGCCGATCAAACCTAGAAGCCCTCCGTGGCCTTGCCGCCGAATACGAGAGCCTCTCGGCTGGATCCGCTGCCAGCCATGCAGGGTTTTTGCTCTGGTGTGGTTCTCTCGAATCCTCCGGGCAGGATGCCAGCGCGTTTGATGAGAGCGCAGATGCCGTTCAAATCCTGACCTGGCACGGATCGAAAGGCTTGGAGTGGCCGGTCGTGATCTGCCTAGACCTTGACGACGAACCCCGCCCTCGTATCTGGAATAGTCCGGCCGTCGTCCCAGCTGGATCGTTCGATCCCGACAGGCCGCTCGACGGCCGCCGGCTTCGATTCTGGCCCTATCCGTTCGGGCAGCAGACCAAGGATGTGCCTTTGTATCAAAAAGCCGATGCATCCCCTATCGGCAAAACCGCCGCGGAGGAGGCGGAATGCGAGCAATCCCGACTCCAGTATGTTGCGATGACCCGAGGCCGAGACCTCCTGGTCTTCCCACAGGCTGGCGGCATGATTCCTTGGCTACCGGAGGGCGTGAAATGCGGGATGTTCGATCTTCCCCAAAAAACTCCATCCGAAGACAAAGTGGGCGGGATTCGGCGCAAAGTTCGCTGTCTCACCCCGATCGAATCGGCAGCAACTGCGAACCCTGCACTCACTGTAAAATGGTTTCCCGAGCCGCAGTCCCCGAAACAATTCCCTCCGGCAGACCTCACGCCATCCAAACTTGCGCCGGTCGCTCAGCCACATGGAGCGGAGCAGCTCTCCTACAAGGCGGTGATCCATATCGGTTCAGGAAACAATGACCGAGCCGTCGGCGATGCCATCCATGCTGTCTTGGCAGCTTGTCTCATTCATCAGACGGACCTCCTGGCCCGCACAGAAAAAATCCTAAAAGCACATGGGGTAGAGGCCGATGCGGGGGAGATCACTGCCGCCGCTTCAACTTTCCACGACTTTATCACAGCCAAATTCCAGCCACAGGAAATTCTGGTTGAAGTCCCCTTCAGTCACTGGAACACGAAAGGTCAACGCATTGCGGGCAATATGGATCTTGTCCTCCTGACGAAAGAGGGGGCAGTGCTGATCGACCATAAATCGTACCGCGGGCCCGATCTGGAACAAAATGCAGCTGGATACTCAGGTCAGATCGCCGCCTACCGGGACGCCCTTGCCGCACACGGGCACGAGGTGCGCTCGGCGTGGATTCACTACTGCACCCAAGGGAAACTGGTTCAATGTTCATGAGACGCGAGCAGCACCGAAGCAGATTATCAAAAAGATCTCTGCAGGGACAATAAATGTCTCTATGCCACTATAGCATTAGAACCATAAAACACCAATATGCCGCGCACAAATACAAACAAACACTAAACCGCAAAAATGAACTCAAATAAAGTACTAACAAAAGAAGCAGTTAAAGGTTTTTTAACAAAGAAACCAGGGTCTGATGACGAACGATGGGACATATTAAATGAGGTAGAATCGTATACGGAACTCACTCTAGATGGCTTAAATGAATTAATCAGGCGCTGGCGACGGTGGGATGTATACCATCGCATGTATTTAAGCAATATCGCGGAAATATCGGACGAGTTGCTTGCTTGCCTTGTTGCTTCAGGTGTGCAATTTGAGATTGGTTTGCTCCAATTAAGCAAGAAGAGCGCTCAACTAATGGTGCAGTCAAACGCGCCCACAAGTCCGGTAGGCGGGATTGCATTGAAAGAATTGGAGGAACTTTCCCTTCAGACCGCGAAAATACTTGTGAACGCAAAACACATTAACGAAGTGCGATTTATCATAAACGGTCGTGCAAAAATGGAAAAGGAAACAATCCAACTACTCTTATCTGAAAAGAATTGCTTGGTGTTGGTGCGCAACATATCTGTTGCTAATATCAACCTATTGAACGAGAAAAAGGCTGGATTTATTTTTAATCGATTGGTGCTTGACGAACTCAGCGATGAAGAAGCACTGGCATTTGCAGATTTATTCCCTTGGGTTGATCGAGAATGCATTTGTCAAGCAGAAGAAGTGCCAAAACAAATCAAAGCTGCAAAAAAAGCAATCAACGGCAAAAGAAAATCATCAGAGTTGGTCGGCACCCAAAGTGATATCAATGATTTTGATATTCTTAGAAACAAAATTGCTGAGGATCTGCCGGTGCAGCTAGTGACCCCAGAAAATAGGTTCGTTAGTCGAATCAGGGCTTGCAAAAAAGAACTTAAAAACTATATATCCGGCGCTCGCGATATCATTGACGACTCTCATCGTCGCCTCGTTATTGAATGCTTTAAAAATCCGTCGAAGCCGGATCGCGGTTTGTATATTAGAACTGAACGAACACCAGCAGTTTGCAATGAGGGCGGAATCGCAAACGCATACGTTCGAATGGGTGCGTGGGCGGCTCACTATTGTTACGATCTCAGAGAAACGATTTTTCAAGATCATGGGGGAGGGCAAGAATGGGTTAAGGAATGGATTGAGGAGGCACTTAAATATTGCGAGGTTAGCCCAGCCGCTTCAGATGTAGATTTCTCTTATCACAATTACTGGATTGATGTTGATCTCGATGGGGCTGATGTAGCTGTCTGTGGCGGGCAGGCGCGGATTCTTACAGCTCAGCCTTCGGTTGGTGACGAGTGGACAAACTATGTGGTTGTGCCTAATGAGATATGCGACTTTATCAACACAGTTCTATTTCCAAAGTATGTGGCCATGTATATTGGATACGATTTCGTTGATGCTTCGGATGCTTCGGATGTTTTCGAAGGAACTTTCGTTCTTATTGAGAGATCAGAGGTCTGGGGATTTGTTGAAAAAATGAAGTATCTAAGTAACAAAATATAAAAGCGCAATATGCCTAACACGAATAAAAAAAAGCCGCTTGATCTGCACGAGATTGCCAGAAAGGGGAATCTCAAGAAGGTTGATGCTAGCATTTTAACGATTGAAAGCCTCTGCGAAAGAAACGACGATGATATGACGGTTTTCGAGATTGCCATCGAGTCGGGTTATATTGATAGCCTGCCGTTAAAGTTTTTTTCAATAGAAAGCCTAAAGCGTCAGCACGAACTTGTCGAAACTACCATTCTGTTTAAGGCTGCCGAAAATGGATGCATAGACAAAATACCCATTGAAGTTCTTACTGAGGAGCACCTGCTAACAGCAGGCAGTAATAAAAAAACCGTTGCATGGCAAGCAGCGTCAAGCGGAAATCTAAAGCAGTTTCCACGCTCATTTCTTTCAGCTAAGGCTCTGATTTCTAATCAATATCCGGGCAACGACGGAATGGCCGGAGCTGTTGATGGCGGACATCTTGATCAACTTCCTGCCGACCTGCTCACATCTGAAAACATGCTTTTGAAAAACACAACTCAGGAAGGGTCGAACAGATTTCACTATGCGGCTGCGGCAAGAACGCTAAACAGAATTCCCGAAAAGCTTCTCACCCTTGAGAACCTCTTGACCATCGACGATTTTGGCCGAAACGTTTTCCACATCGCGGCTCTGCATGGCTCGCTATCACAGATCCCCACGCACTTTCTGACAATCGAACTTCTTTCTCATAAATGCGCTGGACAGGTGTGGTGTAAAGGCATGACTCCATTGCATATTGCCGCTTATGCAAAACATTTGGATCAAATCCCTGAAGAATTCCTCAGCGAGAACGTGCTCCTCATCAAGGCAGCAAACGGAAAAACCGTCTTCAATTTCGCCGTTGAGGGTAAAAGTCTAAAACAGATTCCGAAAAGTCTGGCAGCAAAACTGAAAAGTCTCCATAAACCGAAAACGTCAGAGCCGGGGTGCCCGGGTGAAGTTTACGCATGGATCAAAGGAGGCATTATGGCAGTAGAATGCGCAGATAAAAAGCAACGTGCGCTTGTTGGATGCCAAAAGATTCTTAAAAATGACGCATGCCTACTTGATGCGGTCGCGGTAATTGACGAAATTGACTCGGGAAACTGGGTGGTCGCCTATTGCGGTTTATTCGATGAGATCCCAACCATTGTCTCCAAGAAGCTCAAAACAAAAGTCGCGTATTTATATTATGACGATACTTCGGGCCTGTATGGCTGCTCGCTTTTCTTGAACGGAAAGTGCCTAGAGGAAATTGCAAGCGAGAATGATGAGGCAGACTTGATAAAATCCTATAAACGGTTTGGTATATCCAACAGTAAGAAATCGGGCTTTGATGAGATTGCAATGGCACTAATTAATGCACGGTTCCGGGAACTTGGCATTTGCCTTCCGAACACCCTTACGCTTTGAGTGATGAACGGGGAGATGACACTCAATCTTAAAACTCTTGTGCATTCATGTTTCCCTCTCAATTTCTTACCATTGACGGAATTCCTGGTAATATCTCAGGCGGAAAGCTTTTCATTGGATCGTTGGGTTCCAGTGTTGAGTGCTACTGTTGCGATAGCACCGTGAGGTCAAAGCAGCGTCGCCCTGCCTTCTTCGGCAATATCGTGCAATCCATGAGATCCCCATTTCTTTCAAGGAACAAATAATGTGTTTGAAACTGAAATTAGCTTTGTTACATGCTTAAGAAGGCACTTTTTTAAAATGGAAAAACTTACAAAAAGGAAACTCATAGAAGCTTTAAAATACTTTGACGACGAGGATGAGGTGGCAGTTCACGGCGCCCATACCATGCTTCAATTCGCTTATGGAGTCGGTAGCAGTTATACGGAAAAAAGTGATGAGAGGGACGAGGAACAACAGATTATCGTCATCAATTTCTAGGATTTTTCCCATCGCATGTTGCTGGCATGCAGTTCGACGTTTGGTAAACTAAAACGAGTGCTGTTCGGTCGGTCAACCGTCCCGCAATCCGCTTGTGATGGTGCATCCCCACAGATGCACGGACCAGCAAATGTCATCCCACTCGCCAGTGAGGATAAAATCCTGATGATCCTGAAAACGTAGTTGCCCTGAAGGTCCTGAGGTAACTTTCGCGCGCTCCTGCAGGTATCGGGGCAAGAGTCAGTCACGAAGTTGAAGCATTATCTGTATTGATCTCCGCGAACTTCATTGCCATAGTGGGGTTTTCTTTAGTCAATTTCTTCACCGACAACTCATCAGCTTTATTGTTGGCAAGACGAAGGTTGTTTTCGGAACCGAGCAGAGCATCTTTAGTCTTCTGAAGGTGGTCGATGGTTTTGTCGATCTCCTCAATAGCTGCTTTAAACTTCTTGGACGCCAATTCGTAATTTCTGGCGAAGCCTGTTTTGAACGCTTCAAGCTCGCCCTCGAAGTTCGTGATATCAATGTTTTGCGCTTTCACTATTGCGAGTTCCTTTTTGTATTTTAGGGAGTTCTGTGTCCAGCGACAATTATAAATGGTTCGCGGCGACAATTAAAACTGACCCCTGGCGACAATTACCAACCGGGGGCCATTTTCAGGGGGAGGAATCGCTGATTTTCGCGTAGGGAACCCC
>Ga0247831_1003810_pt1 | contig 21236 bp, 18 predicted proteins | sample LaCruzMarch2015__9_FD_192406 | JGI IMG/M metagenome (GOLD analysis project Ga0247831, IMG submission 192406) | Freshwater microbial communities from meromictic Lake La Cruz, Castile-La Mancha, Spain - LaCruzMarch2015_1m | ecosystem: Environmental > Aquatic > Freshwater > Lake | place: Spain...
GCATCTCATCCCACGCAGCAAGCACATCTTGGTCTTCAACGGCGACATCGTCAGCAAAGGCGATCAGCTCACCGATGGCCCAGTCGTGCCACATGAAATCCTTGAGATTCTTGGGCCTCAAGCGCTCCGCGAACACTTGGTCAACGAAGTGCAGGAAGTTTACCGCGCTCAGGGCGTGGAAATCAATGACAAGCACGTCGAGATCATCATCCGTCAGATGCTGCGCAAGGTGAAGATCACTGATCCAGGCGATAGCGACTTCCTCTGGGGCGACCAAGTGGACCGCACCGAGTTCGAGAAGGAAAATGCGCGTGTCTCCGATCAAGGGGGCAAGCCTGCCGAAGCAGAACCTGTGTTGCTGGGCATCACCAAGGCATCCTTGGAGACCGAGTCCTTCATCTCGGCGGCATCCTTCCAGGACACCACCCGCGTGCTCACGGAAGCGGCCACCCTCTGCAAGAGCGACATGCTGCGTGGCTTCAAGGAAAACGTCATCATGGGTCACCTCATCCCTGCCGGCACTGGCTTCATCAAGAACCGCGACTTCGAAGTCTTCGAGACCGAAAAGCCTGTCTTCTCGACTCGCGGTAAGGTGGAAGAGGAAGAGGAACTCGTCGGCTAATCCCGCTGATCATCGCTTCAAAGCCCCTTGGATCGAAAGGTCCAAGGGGCTTTTTGTTTTGGAGCGACGATATCTCACAGAGTTTGCACAAGGCTACACAAAGTTTTCAAAAGCCTTGCATCATCGCTGGCTCTTGCTTCTCTACCGACCCGTTCGCAGCACAAAGCCGGTGTGGTGAAATTGGTAGACGCGCTAGACTCAAAATCTTGTTCCGAAAGGAGTGTCGGTTCGAGTCCGACCACCGGTAGCTGGCCTTTGCATATCAGAGGCTGCGCTTTTCAAGGTGAGGCACTAATCCTGCAAATACCCTGAAGCGCCTCGTTCTTCAAATCCACATGCCTTCCGGGATCACGCTGTCCTTTGGAATGACGATGATCCCATCACGGATGAAGTAGAGGCCTTCTTCGTGATCGAAGTGATTGGGTTTGCCCTCAGGGGTGATGACCACATTGTCGCCGATGTGCACGTTCTTGTCGATGATCGCGCGTTCGATCCGGCAGTTCTTGCCGATGCCGGGTGGTGGGCAGTCGCTCTTGCGATGCGGGGCACCCGCGTAGTAGTCGGCACCCATAATGATGCAGTTCCGAATGGTGGTGCCACTTTCGATCACGGAGCGCACGCCCATGACGCAGCGTTCGATGTGTGCGTCGGTCAAGATGCATCCGTCGGCTAGCAGCGCCTTGTGAATCGTTGCACCGTTGATTTTAGTGGCGGGCAGGAAGCGGGCGTGGGTGTAGATGGGGGCCTGCGAGTCAAAGAAGTCGTAGCTCGGCACTACCTCGCACAGGTCCAGGTTCGCGTCGAAGAAGGAGCGGATCGTGCCGATGTCTTCCCAATAACCCTGGAAGTCATACGAGTGCACCCTGTAGCGCTTGATAGCCTCAGGGATGATGTCCTTGCCGAAGTCGGTGAATTCATTGTTCAGGCATTCTTCCAGCGCTGTGCGATTGAAGACATAGATACCCATGCTGGCTTGGAAGCGAGGCTCGCCCACAGGCAGGCCCAGTTGCGTTAGGCTTTCGGTAGGCATCCGCAGTGTCTCCAGCACTTTGGGATCGGTTGGCTTTTCGACAAAGGTCTGAATGCGTCCGCTGGCGTCGGAATGCAGGATCCCAAAAGCCTTGGCTCCATTCTCTTGTACGGGCAGGGTAGCGATGGTGATTTCGGCTTTGGACGAGATGTGCTGTTCCATCACATCGCGGAAATCCATGCGATACAACTGGTCACCGCTGAGGATCAAAAAATAGTCCCAGCTACCTTCTAGGAAGGTGCGCAAGTTTTGCCGAACGGCATCGGCCGTGCCTTGATACCAGGTCTCGCCTTCCGGTGTTTGCTGGGCGGCGAGGATCTCGACGAAGCCTCGGCTAAAGGGGTCAAAGCGATAGGTGCGATTGATGTGCCGGTTGAGCGAGGCGCTGTTGAACTGGGTGAGCACATACACCTGGCGCACGCCACTGTTGATGCAGTTGCTGATCGGGATGTCGACGATGCGATACTTGCCAGCGAGAGGCACAGCGGGCTTCGCGCGATCCTTGGTCAGCGGATACAGCCGCGACCCGGCTCCTCCTCCCATAATGATGGCCAACGTGTTGTTTTGGAGGCGGTGTTCTAGCTTCATGCGGGAAGGGGGAGGGGTGATTATGTATGCTAACTCATGGATGGAGAGCTGTCTTACGGCCCGACAGAATCGGGTGCTTCAGGAGCAAGAAAATGCAGCCCATGATTTCCTGAAACATGGGGCATAGGCAAGCGTTTCCTTGCCGCCGCCGGGCTTTATGACATTCAGCTTTCTGCATGGATCGAGTCTACGCGGCAAACTCTTCTTGTCCCATGATCTTCCATTGCCAACGTTTCGTTCTTGCTTCCTTTTTTTCGCTGCCCTTGCTCGCGGGTTCTGTGTCTCATGCGGCAGTCAGTTTCGATAAGGAAATCTGGCCCTTTTTGGAGAAGCGTTGCGTGGAGTGTCACAAGGCTCCTTTCACCGAGAACGGCAAGAAAAAGGAGCCCAAGGCTGGCTTGCGGTTGGATGGTGCCTGGGCCATGATGAAAGGCAGCGAAGACGGTCCTGTGATCAAGCCCAAGGAAGCTGACAAGAGCGCCCTCTATTCCGTGGTTACGCTGCCGAAAGATGACGACGATCACATGCCGCCGAAGGATGAACCTTTGTCCGAGTCCGAGATCAAGCTGCTGAAGCAGTGGATCGACGAGGGAGCTGATTTCGGCACCTGGGAAGGCAATACCGAGGGCAAGCCTGCGCAGCTCGGCGCGGAAGGAGCCGCTGCCCGCAAGCGCGAGCACGATGACTTCTACAAAGCCCTGGAAGCAGGTGCGAAGCCGGTAGCGGACGCTGTCTTGAAAAAAGTCACCGATGCCGGGGCCCAAGTCGCCACGATTTCCACCACCAGCGCGCTCGTTCGCGTTGACTTCCTCACGGGGGTGTCGAAGTGCGACGACGCGAAGGTGGCCACGCTGCTGCCCATTGCCGACAATGTCGCTCACCTGGACCTTGGTCGCACGATCATCACCGATGCCGCGCTGGCGACCGTGGCCAAGATGCCTCGCCTTGCCCGCCTGGACCTGCGCCAGACCAAAATCACTGACAAGGGCCTGGAGTCCCTGACCGCGCTGAAGAAACTGCAAGTGCTTAACATCTACGGCACCGAGGTCACCGACATGGGGGTGCAGGCGCTGGCCAGCCTGAAGAGCCTGAAGCAGGTCTTCCTCTGGCAGAGCAAGGCGACCGAAGCCGGTGCCAAGAAGCTGCAAGCCGCACTGCCTAGCGCGACCGTTAGTGTGAAGTAATCGAATCCAGCCCGCGCCCCCTTGCGTAATCCTCAACGCCGCTCACCATGAAACGTCCGCTTATCATTCTCACCATCGCCGTGTTCTCTTTTCTCTCCATCTTCGGCTTCGCCAATCAGGGTGCCATGGTCACGCCACCCTACGACGCCCCGGCGATCACCGCAGTGGACCAGGACGGCGCGGCCTTTAGCTTCTCCGACGCCTACAAGAAGGGCGTCACCGTCGTGTTCTTTTACCCCAAAGCCGACACACCGGGCTGCACCAAGCAATCCTGCTCGCTGCGCGATGCCCATGGCGAACTGCTGGCCAAGGGCGTGCAGATCATCGGTGTCAGCGTGGACAAGCCGGATGCGCAAAAGAAGTTCAAGGACAAGTTCAGCCTGCCTTATCCACTGGTGAGCGATCCTGAGGGTAAGGTGTGTGCGGCCTTCAAGGTGGGCCTCATGCCCGTGATCGGTCTCGCCACACGCCAGTGCTTCATCATCAAGGAAGGTAAGGTCGTCTGGCACGATCCGAAAGCCTCGACCGCCACGCAGGCCGAAGAGATTAAGGCAGTGCTCAAGGAACTCGGCGTGTAAGCGCGACTCACGAATTCCCCTCATTCAACGGCGGTCCGCAAGGCCCGCCGTTTTTTGTGCCAAGGAGCGCGGAGACTCTTGTCCACTTCAGAATTCAAGCGGCGAAGCCGCGAAACCAAAAAGACGGATCAAAGTGTCCGCGCTCCTTTCATGCCTTCGTCAGGGTCGCGATCGACATGCCGCTTTACAGGTGGGGTTCACTATGCAAGATGCAGCACTTTTCCCGCCCGCGTTGCGCTGTCCAGCAGCGCTCAGGACCGGCAAGAGTGCTTCAGGCTCCGTGATTTTGGATTCCTGATTCTTCCGGGAGCACACCGCTTGGGGCGAATCAGGAATGAGGAATCCGGCATCAGGAATGTCTTCCCATCTCCTCTCCTCGATCTTCTATCTCCGGCGCGCAGCGCCCCACCCTTCATGCCCAAAGACACCTCCATCAAACGCATCCTCGTCATCGGTTCCGGCCCCATTGTCATCGGCCAGGGCTGTGAGTTCGACTACTCCGGCGTCCAAGCCTGCAAGGCCCTGCGCGAGGAAGGCTATGAGGTGGTGCTGATCAATTCGAACCCCGCCACGATCATGACCGATCCGGAGTTCGCTTTCCGCACGTACATCGAGCCGATCACGCCGGAGATGGTGGAGAAGATCATCATCAAGGAAAAGCCGGATGTGCTCCTGCCGACGCTCGGCGGCCAGACGGCGCTGAATACGGCCATGTCGCTGCATCGCGCGGGCACGTTGGAAAAGCACGGCGTGCGCATGATCGGCGCAAAGCCGGAGGCCATCGAGAAAGGTGAGGACCGTCTGCTCTTCAAAAACGCCATGCTCAAAATTGGCCTCGACCTGCCGCAGTCCGGCGTGGCGCATACGATGGAGGAAGCTCGCGAGATCGCTGCTCAGATCGGCACGCTGCCGCTCATCATTCGTCCGGCCTACACGCTCGGCGGCACCGGCGGCGGCATCGCTTACAACAAGGAAGAGTTTGAAACCATCACGGCCAGCGGACTCGATCTCTCGCCGGTGACGGAAGTGCTCATCGAGGAATCGTTGCTCGGCTGGAAGGAGTTTGAGATGGAGGTCATCCGCGACAAGGCGGACAACTGCGTCATCATCTGCTCCATCGAGAACCTCGACCCCATGGGCGTGCACACCGGCGACTCGATCACCGTGGCACCGATCCAGACGCTCACCGATCGCGAATACCAAATCATGCGCGACTTCTCCTTCGCCTGCATCCGCGAGATCGGCGTGGAGACGGGCGGGTCCAACATCCAGTTCGCCGTGCATCCCGACACGGGCCGCATGATCGTCATCGAGATGAATCCGCGCGTCAGCCGCAGCTCCGCGCTCGCGTCGAAGGCCACCGGTTTCCCGATTGCGAAGATCGCCGCGAAGCTCGCCGTCGGCTACACGCTCGATGAGTTGAAAAACGACATCACGCGGCACACGCCCGCCGCGTTCGAGCCCACCATCGACTACGTCGTCACCAAGCTCCCGCGCTTCACCTTCGAGAAATTCCCCGGAGCCAACGAAACGCTCACCACGCAGATGAAGTCCGTCGGCGAGGCCATGGCCATCGGCCGCACCTTCAAAGAGAGTCTGCAAAAGGCCCTGCGCAGCCTGGAGATCAAACGCTTCGGCCTCATCGGCGATGGTGCCGACAAGGAAGTCGATGACGAGACGCTCACGACCAAACTCACGGTACCGAATGCCGAGCGTATCTTCTTCCTCGGCCAGGCCTTCGCCAAGGGCTGGGATGTGGAGAAGGTGTTTTCGCTGACCAAGATCGACCGCTGGTTCTTGAGGCAGATTGAAGAGATTGTGAAGGAGCAGGCTCAGCTTGCCTCCTCTGATCTTCGTCGCGCGAAGAAGCTCGGCTTCTCTGATCGCCAGATCGCCATTGCTAAAGGCATTACGGAAGGGGAAGCGCGTGCTGAACGTAAAGCGGCAGGCATCCTACCCACCTATCGGTTGGTTGACACCTGCGCCGCCGAGTTCGAGGCCTTCACCCCCTACTACTACTCCACGTATGGCGATGAGTGCGAAGTCACCGACACCGACAAGAAAAAAGTGATCATTCTCGGGGGCGGCCCGAACCGCATCGGTCAGGGCATCGAGTTCGACTACTGCTGCGTGCATGCCAGTTTCGCCCTGCGCGAGCTCGGTTTTGAGACCATCATGGTCAATTCCAACCCCGAGACTGTCTCCACCGACTACGACACCAGTGATAAACTTTACTTTGAGCCGCTCACCCTCGAAGACGTGCTGAACATTTATGAGCGCGAAAACCGCCATGACCAAGTCCTCGGAGTCGTCGTCCAGTTCGGTGGCCAGACCCCGCTGAACCTCGCCAAAGGCCTCGAAGAAAACGGCGTCCGCATCATTGGCACCAGTCCGAAGAACATCGAACTTGCTGAAGACCGCAAACTCTTCGCTGCCCTGCTCGATCAACTCGGCCTGCATCAAGCCCCCAGTGGCACCGCCACTAACCTCGAAGAGGCGCTGGTTGTCGCCAATCGTGTGGGTTTCCCCTGCCTTGTCCGCCCCAGCTTCGTTCTTGGTGGCCGCGCCATGCAGATCGTTTATAATGAAGCCGAACTCACCCACTACATGCGCACTGCGGTGGACTACGGTGATGCCGCGCAGCAGCCTGCCACCGGCAACGCCCACACGGCCAACAAACCCATCGTCTCTGCCAGCCACCCCATTCTCATCGACCGCTTCCTCGAAGACGCCACCGAGGTCGATGTCGATTGCATCAGCGACGGCGAAACGACCGTCATCGGTGCCATCATGGAGCACATCGAAGAAGCCGGCATCCACTCCGGCGACAGCGCCTGCGTCATCCCGCCCTTCAGCCTCAGCAACTCGATGCAGGACCGCATCCGCGACGCCGCCAAGAAGCTCGCCAAAGCCCTCAACGTCCGCGGCTTGATGAACATGCAGCTCGCCGTCAAAGGCGACGACCTCTACGTCATCGAGGTCAATCCCCGCGCCTCCCGCACCGCGCCCTTCGTCAGCAAAGCCATCGGCGTCCCGCTGCCCAAACTCGCCGCCAAGATCATGGCCGGCAAGACCTTGAAGGAACTCGGCTTCACCGAAGAAGTCATTCCGAAGCATCACAGCGTCAAAGAAGCCGTCTTCCCCTTCAGTAAGTTCACCGGCGTGGACATCATCCTCGGCCCCGAGATGAAAAGCACCGGCGAAGTCATGGGCATCGACTACGACCTCGGCATGGCCTTCGCCAAGAGCCAGATGGCCGCCGGCGGCACCCTGCCCACGAAGGGCAACGTCTTCATCAGCGTCAAAGAAACCGACCGCCCCAACGTCGTCCGCATCGCCAAAGGCTACGCCGACCTCGGCTTCACCCTCTACGCCACCAGCGGCACCGGCAGCGTCATCACTGAGGCTGGCATCCCCGTGAACATCTTGCCGAAGTTGGCAAGTGGTCAGCGTCCCAACGTCATCGACCTGATGAAGAACAAGGACATGGCTTTGGTGATCAACACCCCCAGCGGCAAGAATCCCCGCGAGGATGAAGTGAAGATCCGCACCGCCGCCATGCAGAACCGCATTCCGATCATGACCACGCTCCGTGGAGCCGATGCGGCCTTGCGGGCGATCAAGTCACTGCAAGGCAGCGAGGTGCAGGTGCGGGCGTTGCAGGAGTATCACAAGTAAACCGATGCCATGCTTGTCTTCATTGATGAATCCGGTGACACCGGTCTGAAGCTCGACTGCAAGACCACCTCGCCGTATTTCATCGTCACGCTTGTGCTCTTCGAAGACCACGATCAAGCCACCCTCGCCGACAAGCGCATTGATTCATTGAAAGCCGAACTCGGACTGCGCCACGAGTTCGAGTTTCACTTCTCGAAGCTCCAGCCGAAATGGCGCGAGCACTTCCTCCGCGAGATCGCCGGTCACGAGTTCTTCTACTTCGCCGTCGTGCTCGACAAAGCCGGACTCACCGCCCACGGCATCCACAGCCCCACCGAACTCTACCGCTACACCTGCGGCCTCGTCTTCGAGTCTGCCAAGCCCTACCTGCGCGATGCCATCGTTGTCATGGACGGTCAAGGCTCCGAGCTTCTGCGCCGCGAGATGTCCTCCTTCCTCCGCAAGAAAGCGCACCCCGAAAGCCCGCACGAATCAGTCATCCGCAAGGTGAAGCTCCAGGACTCCCACAAGAACAACCTGCTGCAACTCGCCGACATGGTCTGCGGAGCCGTCGCCCGTTCCCTCACCGACAAGAAGGACGCCACCGTTTATCGGAAGCTCATCTCACATCGCGAGATGGAAGTCGCCCATTGGCCGAAATGAAAAAGCCACCGACCCTATCCTTGCGGAAAGCGCTCCATACGGAGCCAGTTCAGGTCGGTGGCATTTCCGTCGCTAGAGTCGGCTTCCACTGTGAGCTTGTCAAGCCGCGCGACACTCTCCATGATCGCTGGATGCGAATCGCAACTCGGCCACCCTCCATCACCAATGCCCAAGGGGAAACCGACCGCCCCAACGTCGTCCGCACACCAACGTTCTACGCCGACCTCGGCTTCACCCTCTACGCCACCAGCGGCACCGGCAGCGTCATCACTGAGGCCGGTATCCCCGTCAACATCCTCCCCAAACTCGCCAGCGGCCAGCGCCCCAACGTCATCGACCTGATGAAGAACAAGGACATGGCCTTGGTGATCAACACCCCGTCCGGCAAGAACCCCCGCGAAGACGAAGTCAAAATCCGCACCGCAGCGATGCAGAACCGCATTCCGATCATGACCACGCTCCGTGGCGCTGATGCCGCGCTGAAGGGCATCAAGTCACTGCAAGGCAGCGAGGTGCAGGTGCGGGCGTTGCAGGAGTATCACAAATGATCTGACGAGGTGGTCGCAATTTGCGACCACCTCCATTCTATACCCATGAAGCCGCCCAAGCCCATCGACTCAATCATCCTGACCGTGCGTGGCCAGTGAGTGATCCTCGATACGGACTTGGCCGAGCTTTATGGAGTGCCTACGAAAGCACTAAATCAGGCCGTCAAACGCAACGCGGACCGCTTCCCCGAAGATTTTGCCTTCCGCCTGACCGGCGAGGAGAAACTGGAGGTAGTCACAAACTGTGACCACCTCTCCAAGCTCAAGTTCTCCCCTCAAAATCCCACGGCCTTCACCGAACACGGAGCCATCATGGCCGCCACGATCCTGAACAGCTCCGAAGCCGTGGCGATGAGCGTCTTTGTCGTCCGCGCCTTCGTCAAAATGCGTGAACAATTGGCTGCTAGCGCCGAAATCATGAAGCGCCTAGCCCAGATTGACCACACTCTGCTGAAGCATGATCAGGCTCTCAGCGTCATCTGGCAGCAGATTCAGCCCTTGTTGGCTCCGCCTCCTGCACCTCCTAGGCGAAGGATCGGTTTTCAACCTTGACCTCTCAGGCCAGCCCTCGCAACGTCATCAACACGCCCAGCGGCAAGGACTCGCACGGGCCGAAATCAAGACACAACCTCTAGCAAACATGGACCCAAAGCTTGATCATTCTGCCCACCATCCTGTCCTCCGCTTCGCTGGACTTACGCTCATGCTTAGCGGACTGATCATGTTTGAGGCAGTCACGATCATCCTTGGCATGAAGTCCACCTGGATGTGGCTGGATGAGTTCATCGCTACGGGGCAGTTCACATGGCGAACGCTGGTGGCACTGGCCGCCTGTGCAGGGTGTGCGTCCATCTTTGTTTTTTCGATGAGGGAAGCTGGATTCTTTGACCGATACACCCCCGTAGAGGCATCGCGTTTCTTGTGTTTTATCCCGTTGCTTTTCATGGGCTTCGCGCCCGTCGGCTTCATTGAGTTGATCGGCTGGGTCATGAACCAGTATGGCTACGGCATTTTTCAAAGCATACTTGCGATTCTGGCATCGACCCTAGTTGTTGGCCTGCCGCTTGGTTTGGTTGGGATGACGATTCTCAAACGGATAGAATGCCGTCCAAGCGAAAACGAGGCGAGTCACCGCGTGACTTCTGAAAGAGCTACAGTGAACGTTATGGACCGCCAGTCCCGAGAATGCAAAGAGTGCAGTAGATGCACGGCACCTTTTTTGCTTCGGTTGTTTTTCTTCTGGCCTTTTTGGGCCGTAAGATGGGTGGTCACTTTGTTTGGTTGGTTAGCGCACAGATGTCCAGATTGCGGGCACCGAATATCTGACCACGATAACTTTAAGAACTTTAAGCCGCAAAGATGATTTCGGGAAATGGGAGCATTTGCCGCGCCCCTTCTATCCATCGCATCCCCGCAAGACAGAAGCAGCAGGGACACCCTCAGCAGGCCCAGGCTGAGGCCGTGGAGAGCTTGGGCTTCGCAGGCTTGCTTCAGAAGTGCCCGGTGGAGTTCATCCGCCTCGTGGAGCGCGGGGTGAAGTGCCCCCTATTCCTTGGCGTTCTCGGCTGGTGTCACTGTGATGAGCATCACCAGCTTTGCCAACTGATCGGCTGGAACGCTCTTCTCAAGGACCTTCCAAACCAAATTCTGGCGCTCCATCTGGGGCTTTGCCGCAAAGGTATCTGAGATCACGAACCCAGTGACTTCGCCGTCGGAGCCTTCGTCCAGCTCGAACACAGGACTGGCGATCCCGCTCGCAGGCTGGCTAATCGTGCTGATTATTTCTTCTTTGAGTGCCATCGCAGTTCTCCTTTCACTTGCAGTTGTAACGCGGTTTCGACCACCAATCGAGAGTTCTCTTTCAAAAAGTCGCCATCGATGCCCCGGTCCAACTCCAGCCGTTTGAACTCCGCCCTTAGTCGCTCGTCTGATGCGTAACGGTAGTTATTCTTCCAGCGCGTCCAAATGTCCGAGAGCCATGCGGCCACCTGCTGGCGGTCGTCCGTGTGAACGAAGGATTTGAGATCGGAACTCTTGAGCAGATCGTGAAGATCATGCCGCTCGTCGAACGCGGGATTCTGCCGCACGATGTAGGCTCTCAGCAGGCATTCGATCCCCACGCCCGCCAGATAGATCGCGGCAGAGAAACGCGACTGCTCATGGAGCCTGCGTGCACTCTCGACACGCAGACGGGAACAATCGAGGTATTGCTGGGCGTTGAACTTCATCAGCGGCGAGATGATTACCCGTTTTTGATCGCTATAAAGAGACGTGAACCTGAGGTAGCGATATTGCAGTTTTAGCAAAACGCTACCGCGCCGAATCTGAGCTGACGGACGCCCATCGAATCCTCGCAAGCCATAATCAGCAGGAACACCCTCAGCAGGCCCAGACTGAGGCCGTGGAGAGCTTGGGCTTCTCAGGCATGCTCAGAGGTGCCCGGTGGAGTTGATCCGCCTCGTGGAGCGCGGGGTGAATGCGCCGACGATGAACGTGAACCGCTGATCCCCACGCCCGCCTACCCCTTGACCGCCGCCCGCTTCCCCGCCTTCGCCCTGCCCCGCTTCGGCTTCGCTGGCGACAACGGTAGCCCAAACTTGAGCTTCAATCGTTCCGATACGGAGTCGTGTAGTTGCCCTTCTTGTCGAGGATGCCGAACTCCACGAGATCACGTTTGATCTTCGCAGGCGTCTCGCGCTCCATCATGGCCATCGCATACTGAAACCACTCGTCGGTAATGTAACCGGGATAAGGGGTGGTCGGCCTCTTGGGCAGTGCCTGATTAGCAGCTGCCGAAGTGCATTTGCGAAGTGGTTTGGTCGCAGGCATGGCTAATGGGTCCAACGGGGTTTGAAGTTGCCCAAGATGCACGAGGGATCGCGCACGGCAATCTGGATGTGGGACTTTTCCCGGATGTCGGAGCCTTCGAAGACGGGTTTCCCCTCCTGAAAGACGCCACGAACGGTTTGGAACTCGATGCCAAACAGCTTTGTCAGCCACGGCAGGCCGTAATTGATCACATCGCAGTCCAGCCGATGCATGAAGTTCTCATTGGCGGGGAACGGCTTGGGCGCGACACAGACATAGTTGCGGTGAGCCGCCTGAAGCATGGCCGTGCAGCGTGTGTCCAGAAGGTCAAAACAGTTTCCCAACTGAATGACCGCCCCAAGCACGGACGGCTTCTTTATCCGCTTCCTCTTTTTCAGTTCATCCGCCCAGGCAATGGCGCGATCTGGTCCAAACTCCCAGAAGTAGATGCCCGTGCCCAGCCAGTCGTAGTCGTTCTCGCTGGGCTCCAAGGTTTCTCCGGTCTTCAACACTCGATTTACCAAGGATTCATCGCAGCCGTGGTAGGCGATGATGGTTCGTTGGTAGTCGAGATGTCGCATGGCGAGGATCGTAGCTGGCGGTCTAGGTTTGCCAAGAATGGATTGGGTCGCTTGCAGAAGAGCGCAGCCCTCACGTCAGCTCCTCTTTGCAATACTGCACGCACTTCGCGACTTCCTTCACGGCGTCGGAGTCTTCGGGGATCTTGTATTCCAGCTCGATCTCGGCGGGGAAGGTCCACTTCTCTGGGCACCTCAACTCCCGCACGCTGCCCAAGGCTCCCCGCAATTGTCGAGACGGGTGTTCGGCGCTTTGACTGGCCTGATTCGCTCCAAAAGCGCCATACCGCGTGAAATGGTAGGCATACCGGCCGCTGCGGGATGCATACCGCAGCGCAGCGCAGGGGAGCGATACCCCGCGCCGGGGGATTCATACCTTCCTTCGCCCCGGCCATACCTTAGCGAAAGGTAGCGATCCCGCACCCGGCGGGATGCGTCCTGAGAGAAAGGGGATGGTTCTCCGGACGAAAAGGTAGGCATACCGGCCGCTGCGGGATGTATCCCGCGCCCCAGGGTAGCGATCCCGCAGCGCAGGGTATCGCGGGTCCGGCGCGCGGTAGGCATCCCGCGCTGCCTGGGATGCTACCCTTCGAAGCGAAGCGGGCTCACCTTTAGCTCGAGACTGAGCCCGTGTTTCCGGAATCTGTTTGAGGACGATGGCTTCGCTGATACCATCGTCTGGAGCCTGTCGAATCCCCATTGTCACGCCGTGACGAGGGTCCCCGAACAGGAAGGATGTAAACCCAATTGCCTATTTCTGTGGAAACCCTCTCGTCAAATCGTCGCCGTTTTCTTCGTCAACTCATTGCTACGGCTCTGGCTGTGCCCGGCGTTTCGCGGGCGGCTGTGAAACCTGGGACTCGCGTGCTGGTCATTGGTGCTGGGGTGGCAGGGCTGGCGGCGGCTCGGGATCTGAAGGCAGCGGGTTGTGCCGTCACGGTCATAGAGGCGCGGAGTCGCATTGGCGGTCGCGTGACGACGGATCGCTCGACCTTTGGCGTGCCGGTGGAGATGGGCGCGCAGTTCATTCATGGACAGAGCAACGGTCGCACGCTGAATCCAGTCTGGGACATCGCGAAGAAGCAGGGCTGGGCCACGGTGCCCTTCAGTGTGAATACAGGGGCGAGCTATCGCAATGGGGTGAGGCTCACGAGCGCGCAGGAGAGGGCTTTTGACGATCTGGGCGATGCCTTTTTGACCTGGGTGACTGACGTTCTCAAAGACACGCTGGTCAGCACGAACACCACGCATTCGATTGAGGCGGCGTTCAATCAATTCGTCGCGGCGCGCAAGCTGACGGCGCAGCAGGTCATTGATCTGCACGCCTATCTCACCATCGACGTGGAGGGCGATCTCGGGGGCGATACCTCGCGTGTTTCCACCCTCGCTTTCGATGAGGACAAGGAGTTCGGTGTGGGGGGCGATCAACTCATCCCCGGCGGCTACGATCAGCTTCCGGCGTTGCTCAGTCAGGGGCTCACCATCGTCACGGACTGTGCGGTGCGTTCCATTAACTACGCGGCCAAACCGATCAGCGTGGTGACGAGCAAGGGCACCTTCCCGTGCGAGTATGTCCTGGTCACGGTGCCGCTCGGCGTGCTGAAGAAGGGCAGCATTGCCTTCAGTCCGGTGCTGCCGACAGCCAAACGCACTGCCATCACGCGCATGAACATGGGATTGCTCGACAAAGTGATCCTGCAATTCCCCACGCGGTTCTGGCCCAGCGGGAATTGGTTCGCCAATATCGAAGGAGCCGATCCCTGGGGCTTCACGTTCTCGTCGATGGAGGTCGCGCAGCCAGGATGCAACGTGCTCATCGCCTGGCAGTCCGCTCAACTCGGCACCCAACGTGAAGCCCTGTCGGACGCTGCGCTGACCGCGTTGGTGATGGGCGAAGTGCGGCGTTGCTTCAAAGGCGTCAGCGTTCCTACGCCGATCAAAACCGCGATCACGCGCTGGGCGAATGATCCGTTCGCTTTTGGTAGCTACTCTTTCCCCTGCACCGGCTCGCCGCGCAGCGACATCACCGCGCTGGCAGCCTCCGTGAACAGGTCGCTCTACTTCGCCGGTGAAGCGACGAACGCCGACTACCCCGGCACGGTGCATGGCGCTTACCTCTCGGGCGTGCGGGAGGCGAAGAACATCGTCACCGCGGCCTCGGCGTGATGTCGGACATGCCATCGGCGAATCCTCGCCCATGATTTTCATCTCCATTTCCAGCTGAACGTCGCATGGCACGGTCAGCCAGGACGTGGCTTTCGCAGGTCCAGCGCTCTGGCTACTCCCGAAGCTGCATGATCAGCCATGGGGTGAATACCTCACCGCCATGCGCATCCCGGGATGATCAGTGATCGGTGCGCGATTCCACAAAAAACCCCATCCCAACCGTTGCCGGCTGAGATGGGGCTGGGGGCGTTTTGGGTTTTAGATTACTTCGATAGGTCGAAGCGATCCAAATTCATGACCTTGGTCCAGGCGGCGACGAAGTCGGTGACGAACTTCACCTTCGCATCTTCGCTCGCATAGACCTCGGCGGTGGCGCGGAGCTGGGAGTTGGAGCCGAAGACGAGGTCGACGGAAGTGGCCATCCACTTCATCGCGCCGGTCTCGCGGTCGGTGCCTTCATAGAAGTGCTCGCAGCGGGGCGAAACTTTCCATTCGGTGTCCATGCTCAGCAGGTTCACGAAGAAGTCGTTGGTGAGGGCACCACGGTTCTTCGTCAGCACGCCGAGGTCAGGATGACCGGTGTTGGTGCCGAGCGCTCTCATGCCGCCCACGAGGACGGTCATTTCTGGCACGGACAGCGTGAGCAACTGCGCACGGTCCACGAGGTTCTCGGGCGCTGGGCGATCGAGTTCGTGGCCGAGGTAGTTGCGGAAGCCGTCGTGCTTGGGCTCCAGGAAGGCAACGGATACGACGTCGGTCTGCTCCTGGGTGGCGTCGGTGCGGCCGGGGGTGAAGGGCACTGTGACCGTGTGACCAGCCTTTTTGGCGGCGGCCTCGACGGCGGCACTGCCAGCGAGGACGATCAAGTCGGCAATGGAGATCTTCTTGCCACCCGACTGGGCGCTGTTGAACTCAGTCTGGATGGCTTCCAGCTTGGCGAGCACCTTGGCGAGTTGGGCTGGGTTGTTGACTTCCCAGTCCTTCTGCGGGGCCAGACGAATGCGGGCACCGTTGGCGCCGCCGCGCTTGTCGCTGCCACGGAAGGTGGCGGCGGAAGCCCAGGCGGTGGCGACGAGTTCGGAGGTGGTGAGGCCGGAGTCGAGCGCCTTGGCCTTGAGCTGGGCGATGTCTTGTGCGTTGACCAGTTCATGATCGACGGCGGGGACGACGTCCTGCCAGATGAGGGTCTGCTTTGGCACTTCAGGCCCGAGGTAGCGGGCGAGGGGACCCATGTCACGGTGCGTCAGCTTGAACCAAGCCTTGGCGAAGGCGTCGGCGAATTCACCGGGGTTCTCCAGGAAGCGGCGCGAGATTTTCTCGTACGCTGGGTCAGTGCGCAGGGCGATGTCGGTGGTGAACATGATCGGCGCGTGGGTCTTGCCGGCCACGTGCGCGTCTGGCACGGTGCCTTGGCCTACGCCGCCTTTCGGGGTCCACTGCTGGGCACCGGCGGGGCTCTTGGTCAGTTCCCATTCAAAGGCGAACAGGTTGGTGAAGTAACCATGGGACCAAGCGCGTGGCGTGGTGGTCCAGGCACCTTCCAGGCCGCTAGTGATGGTGTCTTCGGCATTACCCTTGCCGAATTTGTTTTTCCAGCCGAGGCCTTGCTCCTCCAGCGGTGCACCTTCAGGCTCGGGGCCGACATTGCCCTCAGGATTGGCAGCTCCGTGTGCCTTGCCAAAGGTGTGACCACCGGCGATGAGGGCGACAGTTTCCTCGTCGTTCATGGCCATGCGGGCGAAGGTCTCGCGGATGTCCTTGGCGGAGGCGAGCGGGTCAGCCTTGCCGTTCGGGCCTTCGGGATTCACGTAAATGAGGCCCATCTGCACAGCGGCGAGCGGCTTCTCCAGCTTGCGCTCGTCTTGGTAGCGCTTGTCACCCAGCCAGGTGCTTTCAGGTCCCCAGTAGATGTCTTCCTGTGGCTCCCACACGTCGGCGCGACCACCGGCGAAGCCGAAGGTCTTGAAGCCCATGGACTCCAGCGCGACATTGCCCGCGAGGATCATCAGGTCCGCCCAGGAGATCTTGTTGCCATACTTCTGCTTGAGCGGCCATAGAAGGCGGCGTGCCTTGTCCAGGTTGGCGTTGTCCGGCCAGCTATTCAGCGGGGCGAAGCGCTGCGTGCCGTAGCCCGCACCGCCACGACCGTCCGTGACGCGATAGGTGCCGGCGCTATGCCAGGCCATGCGGATCATGAAGGGGCCGTAGTGCCCGTAGTCGGCAGGCCACCACTTCTGAGAGGTGACCATCAGTTCGTTGAGATCCTTCTTCAGCCCGACGAAGTCGAGTTTCTTGAATTCCTCGGCATAATTGAAGCCCTCGCCCATCGGGTCGCCCTTGGGGGAGTTTTGGTGAAGGATCTTCAGGTTCAACTGGTTCGGCCACCAGTCGCTGTTGGTCATGGCTCCGGCGGCCGTGTGGCGGCTAGGTCCGGCGGGTGCGCCCATCACGGGGCATTTGCTAATGTCTTCCATAGGTTTGGCAGGGTTGGGTGGGGTCGGCTTGCTCTGAGCCGACGCCAGCACCCAAGGTGTCAGCGTTAGACTCACGAGCAAAGCCCGGAATTGGTATAGTTTCATGGTGGTTGGATCGTGTTGTGTGGTTATGCCCTCGGTTGGCAGAGCATAAACGCAGCTCCCGTGTGGGAGGATGTGCGTTGCGTCCAATGCATTGTCTGAATGCTTGCGATGCGCTGGCTGCATAGCTAGACTCCCAGCGTGAAGAATGACCTGCATCTGCACCTGCTGGAGCAATTCGTGACCTTGGCCCGAACCCGGAACTTTACTCGGGCAGCGGCCGAGCTGAATCTATCGCAATCCGCCCTTAGCCGCGCCATCCAGAAGCTGGAGGAGCAACTCGGCCAGCCGTTGTTCGAGCGCAAGCCGCGCGAGGTCATCCTGACCGACCTGGGCGATCTGTTGCTGGATCGTGCGAAGGAGATCCTGAAGCTGGTGGAGGACACCTTTGCCGAGCTTTCTCATGCCAGTCGACGAGGGCGCATCCGGCTCGGCGCGATCCCGACCATTGCGCCCTACTTCCTGCCCAGCCTGCTCGGCACCTTCGCCGGGAAGCACCCGAATATCTCTGTCGTCGTGCAGGAAGACACGACCGACGCCTTGATCAAGGCGTGCAGCCACGGCGACCTCGACCTTGCCATTGTCGCCCTGCCCATCATCGCCAAGGACCTGCAAGTCGAGTCGTTATTCACCGAGGAAATGCTGCTCGTGCTTCCTATCGGCCATTCACTGGCGGCCAAAAAAACCGTCAAGATCGAGGCCGTGAACGATCACCCCTTTGTTATGTTGAATGAGGCGCACTGCCTCGCGGAGAACATTTTTTCCTTCTGCCGCAGGCAATCGGTGCAGCCCGTGACGGTCGAGCGCACGAGCCAGCTAACGACCGTGCAGGAACTCGTCGCCCTGGATCACGGCGTCTCCATCGTCCCCGAAATGGCGCGCCAGATCGACCTCAGCGACCGCCGTGTGTATCGCTCCTTTAGCGGCGAAAAGCCGACCCGCACCGTGGCGATGATGTGGAACCCTTATCGACACCAAAGCGAAGCCGCCAAGGTGCTGATGGAGCATCTGCGCCGGAGTAACAATGAGGTTGGCAGCGACAAGGGTTAACGGCTGCATTTGCATCAGATCGGATGCCGCTTATGGGCAGGTGGCTCTACCCTCTGCAGATTTCAATTTCTCATGACCTTTTCTCTTCCCAAGTGGTTCGACCTGCACACGCACTTCCGCCAAGGCCCAGCGATGGCCTCGTATGTGAAAGCCCATCTCGACATGGGCTGCGCGGGGGCGTTGGCCATGCCGAACACGCAACCTCCCGTCTCGCGGGTAGTCGGCGCAGCGCAGGCCGATGGATGGTCGATTGAGAGCTACAGCGCCGAGCTGCGCGCAGCGGGGGCGGACGCCTTTGAGCAGCTCATCGTGCCGCTCTATCTCACGCGCCAGACCACGGCGACGATGATCCGCGAGGGCGCGGCCTCAGGGATGCTGCGCGCCTGTAAATACTACCCGCCGCACGGCACGACCAATGCCGAGCACGGCCTGCCGATGGATGACCTGATTGGCGGCGAGGTGCTGCGTGCGATGGAGGAATGCGGCATTGTGCTTTGCATTCATGGCGAGCAGCACGGGCTGAGCGGGCCGGACTACATCGATGCGCATCAGAATGCGGAGACGCGCTTTTATCATGAGCGGATGCCGAGACTCGTCGAGGCACATCCAAAACTGCGCATCGTCTGCGAGCACATCACCACGCGCACCGCGGCGGAGTTTGTGGCGGCCATGCCCGCGCACATTGGGGCGACGGTGACCCCGCAGCATCTGCTCTACACGATGGGGCACTTGATTCAGGGGCTAAAGTATCACCTCTACTGCCTGCCCATTGTGAAGTTTCGTGATGATCGCCACGCCTTGCGGCATGTGGTGATGGACGAGGCGCAAAGGAAGTTCTTCTCAGGCACGGACAGCGCGCCGCACACGACCAAGGCCACAGCGTGTGGTTGCGCGGCTGGTTGCTTCACGGGCGGATGCGCCCCGCAGTTGTATGCGATGGCTTTTGAAGATGCGGGTGTCGACCTGCGCAGCGCGGACGGGCAGGGCGTCTTCGAGCGCTTTCTTAGTCTCAATGGGCCCGCGTTTTATCGCTTCCCTGCGTCGACTCAGCGCTTCCAAATGGAGAAGGCTCCTTCGTCCACGGCGATCCTCGAAACACCTGCGGGTCCCGTGACGCCGCTGCCCACCGGCATGGGTTTTGACCTCACATGGCGGATTGTTGGGTGAGATCCGTCACCGCAAAAGAACGGCTAATCCATCGTGCTGGCAGCGTTCAGTTCTGTCCATCGTCCGCACACCTCCTATCGCATGAAGCTCTCTCTGTCACTTCGCCTCGCCGCCGTTTCCTTGGCGGTCGCCATCACGGGTCAAACTTGGGCCGCAGACCTGTCCTTGCCACGCAGCACGCCCGAGGCTGAAGGCATCGCATCGGCGGCGGTGCGCAGCTTCATCGAAGCCGCCGATCAGCAGATTCACACACTGCACAGCTTCATGCTGGTGCGCCACGGGAAGGTCGTTGCCGAGGCATGGTGGCAGCCGGAGTCCGCGGACAAGAAGCACATCCTGTGGTCGCTGAGCAAGAGCTTCACCTCCACAGCGGTGGGCCTAGCTGTCGCGGAAGGGAAGCTCAGCCTAGAGGACCCGGTACTGAAGTTCTTCAAAGACGAGGCCCCTGCCGAGCCCAGCGAAAATCTGCGCGCCATGCGAGTGCGCGATCTGCTCACCATGAGCGGTGGGCATGAGGTGGAGCCGAAGTTCTCCTTCACGGCAGGCCCCTCGGTGAAGGGCTTCCTGGCACATCCCGTGCTGCACAAGCCTGGCACATGGTTCCGCTACAACACGCCCGGCAGCTACATGCTCTCCGCTATCGTGACCAAGGCGACTGGCCAGACCGTGCTCGATTACTTGACGCCTCGGTTGTTCCAGCCGCTCGGCATTGAGAGCCCCGAATGGGCCAGCACGCCGGAAGGCTACAGTCTGGGTGGCTATGGGCTGCACATTCGCACGGAGGACCTAGCTAAATTTGGCCAGCTGTATTTGCAGAAAGGCCAGTGGCAGGGCAAGGCGCTGCTGCCAGAGAAATGGGTTACCGAGGCCACGGTCAAGCATGTGGACAATAGCAAGGCTCCGAGCGCTAAGACCTTGGACTGGCAGCAGGGCTATGGCTTCCAGTTCTGGCGCTGCCAGCACAACGCGTTTCGTGGTGATGGTCGCGATGGACAGATTTGTCTCGTGCTGCCGGAGCACGACGCGGTGATCGCGATGACCGCCGAAACGAAGCAGATGCAGACGGAGCTGGACCTGGTGTGGGAAAAGCTGCTGCCTGCCTTCCAATCGGCCGCTCTACCTGCGGATGCAGCGGAGCTTGAGAAGCTGAAACAAGCCGCCACAGGGCTCATGGCCCACCCCGCCAAAAAATAGCAGGCGCTTAACGACCTTGCCACTCCGTTTAACAAGGGCGGACATCGCTGTCCGCCCCTGCCAATGGCGTCATGCGGCTAGCGCACTTTGATCAATTCCACGTCGAAAATCAGCGCTTGGTTGGGTCCGATGTCACGACCGGCACCGCGCGTGCCGTAGGCGAGCTTCGACGGGATGAAGAAGCGATACTTCGCGCCTTCCTGCATGAGTTGCACACCCTCGGTCCAGCCTGCGATCACGCGGTTCAGCGGAAACTCAATGGACTCCTTCCGCCGATACGAGCTGTCGAAGACTGTGCCGTCGATCAGCGTGCCTTCGTAGTGCACTTCCACGGTATCGGTCGCCTTCGGGCTCTTGCCCGTGCCGGGGGTGATCACCTTGTATTGCAGGCCGCTGGCCGTGACGACGACGCCTTCATTCTTGGCGTTGTCTTCGAGAAATTTTTCACCTTTGGCGAGTGCGATGTCGGACATGGGTTTGGAATAGGAGTGGATGAGATGGGCAAGAAGGCTAGCCGCAACTCCCGGCTCGGCAAGCGCGCGGGTGTCTTCTCTCCGCTAGCCCACGGAGGATAGACGTATCCGTCAAACCAAGCCCCGTGTTGAGGTCGTAGTCTGCAAGTGTCGTAGCCATAAGCTACGGCACTTATGCATGCCGACGAACCAAGTGAGCCACTGAAGCGTGATGTGCTCGGACGCGTCACGACAACCAAGGCGCATCGCGAGGCATTGCTTGATGAGTTTGAATGTAGCGGTCTGAAAGGAAAGCCCTTTGCGCGCATGGTGGGGGTCAACTACCAGACGTTTGCCTCATGGATACAAAAGCGT
>Ga0247831_1003811_pt1 | contig 21228 bp, 9 predicted proteins | sample LaCruzMarch2015__9_FD_192406 | JGI IMG/M metagenome (GOLD analysis project Ga0247831, IMG submission 192406) | Freshwater microbial communities from meromictic Lake La Cruz, Castile-La Mancha, Spain - LaCruzMarch2015_1m | ecosystem: Environmental > Aquatic > Freshwater > Lake | place: Spain...
CAGATAAAATATTCAAACCCCATAATGCGCTAAAATAGCCTTTGGGCTACCGTAGCTTTCGGTCAACAAAGGCTTAAAACGCAAGATCGCTTTGGGGCGATACTGCGTTTAAGCCTTATATGTTATCCATTACGTATTTCATGTGATCGAGACCTAAGGATATTGCCCAATTCTTGTTGATTCTGTAACCAAATCTATAGTTGTACTGAGGAATCCAAATGTGTTGAATTCCGAAATAATCTTTGATTGTAAATTTAGTTGGTCGGTCTTTGGCCGTAACATTATAAACCGTAAAATCCTCTTTATTTCCGCCTTTAATATGCAAATTGCTATTGCTAAACCAAGCCCTGTTATAGCCCCAGCTAAAGCTCCAAGCTTTTTCTGTGTTTTTTAATTGCCCGTTGGCAGCTTGGGTAAATATGAAAAACAACACCCCAATCAATACACTTCTCATCAGCTGCCCAGGTTATAATATTGGGCAATAGTACTACTTTAAATTGGTGAATACGTTCATGCAAAGTTTTATCTTTGCCAAAAATTAACGAAAATAGAGATTGTATATCGAAATAGATATATTAGTTAAAAGCCAATTTTCGTTTATTATTTCCTACAAACTGCATGAAACTTCTTCTCTCCTATTTAAACAGATACCGAAAATTGGTACTGGTCGCACTTTTATTGGCAACCATTAACCAAGTATTTTCCTTGTTAGACCCATTGATTTACGGCAAAATAATTGACCGTTTTGCCAACCGCGCTGGCGATTATCAGCAAAAGGAATTCATTCTTGGTGTATTGCAACTAATTGGCGCAGCCATGGGAGTTGCCATGGTAAGCAGGATTGCAAAAGCATTTCAAGATTATGCACTAAATATGGCCATGCAGCGCATGGGAGCAGATATTTTTACGGATGGAATAAGGCATACGTTACAACTTCCCTTTCAGGAATTTGAAGACCAAAGAAGTGGTGAGCTATTGAACATTTTGCAAAAAGTTAGGAGCGATGGAGAAAAATTTATTTCCAATTTTATAAATATTCTTTTTGTTGCAATTGTAGGGATTGTATTTGTTATTATTTACGCATTACAAGTGCAAGGTTGGCTCATTTTACTTTATTTCATTGCCAGTATCATCTTGGGAACAATCACCAATATTTTAAGTAAGAAAATTAAAATTGTTCAAAAAAGTATCGTAGCTGAAACTAAAATTTTGGCTGGAACATCTACCGAAACCATCAGAAATATTGAATTAATTAAAAGCATGGGCCTAACTGCTCAAGAAGTAAACAGGTTAGATGATGCAACACAAAAAATATTGAAGTTGGAATTAAAAAAAGTACGCAGCATAAGAAGTATTTCTTTTGTTCAAGGCACCATGGTGAATTTTTTGCGTCAAACAATTCTTTTCTTTTTGTTGTATTTGATTTTTAGAAATGAGCTTTCGGTTGGGCAATTAATGACACTTCAGTTTTATTCTTTCTTCATATTTAATCCATTACAAGAAATGGGGAATGTAATATTGAGCTATCGGGAAGCAGAGGCTTCGCTGGAGCAATTCAAAATAATTCTAGCCAAACCAGTAGAAGTGAAACCAGCTGCTCCATTGCACTTGAATAATTTAGAAGAATTGGCTTTTGAAAAAGTAAGTTTCCAACATAGGAGTGCACAAACAAAGGCATTATGCGAAGTTTCATTCTCCGTAAAAAGAGGCGAAACCATTGCATTTGTTGGCCCTTCAGGTTCAGGTAAAACTACATTGGTAAAATTACTGGTCGGATTGTATTCAACAGAAGAAGGAAGATTTCTTTTGAATGGAGAAGATATTAAGTTGTATGATATCAATGATTTGCGCAGTAATCTGGGATTTGTAACACAAGATACCCAATTATTTGCGGGCACAATAAGGGAAAATCTTTTGTTTGTTAAGCCTGATGCAACTGAAAAAGAACTACATCAGGTTTTAGAAAAAGCATCTTGTAATAGTTTATTAGCAAGAAGCAATGCAGGAATAGACACTGTGATTGGTGAAGGAGGAATGAAGGTTTCTGGTGGGGAAAAACAAAGACTTTCAATTGCAAGAGCATTGCTAAGATCGCCTCAACTCATTGTATTTGATGAAGCTACTTCAGCATTAGACAGCATAACGGAAGAAGAGATAACAAAAACTATTGAAAATATAACTTCAACTAAACAACATATTACAGTTATGATTGCGCATAGATTAAGCACTGTGATGCATGCTGACAGGATTTATGTCCTCGAAAAAGGAGAGTTGGTAGAAACTGGAAATCATGACCAATTGTTGGCAGAAAAAGGGCTTTATTATGCCATGTGGAGGCAACAAATTGGTGAACGTAAGAGTGAATTAGTAAAAGCTATTTGATTATTATTAAATTTGTAACTATGAAAAAACAGACAATATATCTTGCTATTGTATTAAACTTTATAATAGGATGCAAGAAGGAAGAGCAAGTGGTTTCTATTTCAACTCCAGCAAATCAGCGTGGACAGATCAGTGTTTCGGTTAAAAATTTAATTGACAATGTTCCTTTTCAATTAGGGCAGATGTTATATACAAACAATGCTGGAAACCAATATCGTCTTGATGTTTTGAAATATTATTTATCGAATTTTGAAATTATTGAAGAAAATGGAAGTTCTCATAAATTTGGGAATTATGAATTAATTGATTATTCAAAAAACGAAAGCCTATCTTTTATTTTAGATAGTATTCCGTCTGGAACGTATAAAAAAATTAAATTCTTAGTGGGAATAGATAGTGTAACAAATAAATCATTAAATAATACAGGAGATTTAGATATTTCTTATGGAATGTTCTGGTCTTGGAGCACAGGATATATATTTTTGAAAGCAGAAGGAACATTTATTGATTCATTAAATGTGGAAAAACCGTTGATTTATCATTTTGGTTCTGGTGTAGCTGTAACTGAAATTGAAATAGAAATACCTCCAATTAATATTGATAAAATTTCACATAAAATGAATTTAAATTTGGATGTTAACAAATTGTTTGGAGTAAATCAGCCTTTAGATTTTGACTTTTATAACATTCAACAATCATTTCCTGTTGGAGAAGAAAGATGGATTGAATCTATTAGTAACAATTTACCACCTGCATTTTCTTTAGAATTTGTTCAATAGCATCATGTTACGTTTTCTTTATCTAATTACTTTTCTTTTAATTTTAGGTAGCTGCAAAAAAGAAAAATTGAATGTAAGCACTTCAGGTCCAACTCCTTTTGAACTTTCTACACCATCAAATTTGCCCGCAGTTGTAATACCTTCAAACAATCCAATGACAATTGAGGGAGTTAATTTGGGGAAAAAATTATTCTACGACCCCATACTTTCCGGAAACAATACGCTGTCGTGTGGAAGTTGCCATAACCAGGAAAATGGTTTTACAGATAATAATAGGCAATTCAGTTTAGGAATTAACGGAGAAGTTGGAGTTAGAAATGCAATGCCTTTGTTTAACTTAATTTACGACCGACATTTCTTTTGGGATGGAGGCGCCACAGATTTAGAATCTCAAGTTGCAGGCCCAATAACAAATCCAATTGAGATGAATCAAGATTTCGGAACCTTACTTCAAGAATTGAATGAGCATCCTATCTATCCAGCTTTATTTAAAAAAGCTTTTGGAAGTTTACCGATTACAAGTAATATGATACTAAAAGCAATTGCACAATTTGAAAGGACTATTATTTCAAGCAATTCTAAATTTGACCAATACATGCGCAATGAAGCCGTTTTTAGCGATGCTGAATTGAGGGGAATGAATTTATTTAGCGATATGCAAAAAGGAGACTGTAATCATTGTCATTCTCTTGGAGGTACCTTTACTGATTATGATTTTAGAAATACAGGTTTAGATTCAGTTTACACAGACCAAGGAAGACATAACATTACTGGTTTAGCCAGTGATATTGGTAAGTTTAAAACACCAAGTTTGCGAAACATTGCAGTTACTGCTCCATATATGCATGATGGAAGATTCACAACTTTAACTCAGTGCGTAGAACATTATAATTCCAATTTCCATTTTACTCAAAACCTTGATCCTGTTTTAGCAACTTCTCTTAAAGGGAGACTTAATGAAAATGAAATCGCAGATATTGTAGCGTTTCTTAATACTTTAACTGATATTGAATATTTAAATAATCCTCAATTTGATAATCCATGAAAAAAACTATCTTAATTCTGATGTTTGCTTTCTTAATAGCTGCCTGTGGAAATAAAAAAGAGCACCTTAAAGTTGCTACTTTCAAAGTTTGGGGAAACTGTGAAATGTGCAAAAAGACAATAGAATCTGCCATCAACAAAGAGCCAGCTATTTATGCTGCAAATTGGAATACCGAAACAAAGCTCATAAAAGTAGAATTTGATAGTGTGAAAATAAACTTAGACGAAATCCAAAATAAGATTGCGCTTGTTGGTTATGATACTGAAAAAACTACAGGAAGTGATTCCGCTTATGCTCAGTTACACGCCTGTTGCCAGTATGACAGAAAAGTAAAATAAGTTCTGAATTTCGCTTAACATACCAAGCTATTCTTTGAATTTTAAAGGATGCTTTAATTATAGATTATACCCTAATTTCCAAACAAAGCACATTTTCAACATGTGTAGTTTGTGGAAACATATCTAAAGGTTGCACAGCAGTTACTTTGTATTTTGAATCCAATAGAGCGATGTCGCGTGCTTGGGTTGCTGCATTGCAACTCACATAAACAATTTTACGGGCATTGCTTTCCAATAAGCATTTAACAACATCTTCGTGCATTCCAGCTCTTGGCGGGTCAGTAATGATGATGTCGGGTTGGCCATGCTCATTGAAAAACGCTGGTTTTAACAAATCTTTCATGTCAGCTGCAAAAAAAGTTGCGTTATCTATTTTATTATTGGCAGCATTTAATCTAGCATCTGCTACGGCATCTTCAACATATTCAACACCTATAACTTTTGCTGCCAAACGGGCAACAAACAAAGCAATTGTGCCTGTTCCTGTATATAAATCATACACAATATCTGTTTTTTGAATATTCGCCATTTCTCTGGCTACACAATAAAGTTGATATGCTTGTTTGGGGTTTGTTTGATAAAATGATTTAGGGCGAATGCTAAAAGTAAGGTCTTCCATCTCCTCCATTAATGTCGCATTTCCCTTGAAAAGTTGCACAGGAATATCTTGCAAAGTATCGTTGCGCTTATTGTTAATGGCGAATTGCAAAGACGTTATTTCTAGAAACCTGTCTGAAATTGCATTCAACAAGCCAAATAATGCTTCATTTTCTTCTGTAACACTTAAAATCAGCATCCATTCACCTTTCTGGTTGTTACGAAGAATGAGATTTCTTAACAATCCAGTTTGTTCTATTAAATGGAAAAAGGGCAATTCATGTTGAATGGCATAATCGCGCACAAAATCACGCATGGCGTTTCCAGGTTCAGCTTGTAAGTAGCATTTGTTTATGGCCAAGACTTTATCGAATCTTCCGGGGACATGAAAACCCAGTGCATTTCTTTGGTCAATTTGCTCATTTTGAGCTATTTCTTCATTGGTTAACCACCTGCTTGCTGAAAAAGTATATTCCATTTTATTCCTATAATGAAAAAACTCGGGCGCTGCTAAAATTGGTTGTATTTCAGGAAGTTCCACTTTAGCAATTCTTTTTAAGGCGTCAGAAACTTGTTTAAACTTATGAGCAACCTGAAAATCGTAAGGTAAATTCTGCCATTTACATCCACCACAAACACCAAAATGCGCGCATGCTGGTTCTATTCTAACATCACTTTTCTTTAAAAAATTGAGCACGCGTCCCTGACGAAATCCGCTTTTTTTTCTTGTAATTTGCACATCAACAACATCTCCAGTCACCGCGCCTTCCACGAATATAACCATTCCCTCATTTTTGGCAATTCCCATTCCTTCTGAAGCAATGTCTACAATAGTTAAAGCCTCATAAATCTGAGGTGCTGAAGTTTTACGTCCCATCAATTTGAAATTTGCCGCAATTTCAGCATTTTGAAACTAATACGACTTAAAAATCTTAACTTTGGTGCCAATAATTATTTTATGCGATTTATAAAAGAAACCATCCAAGAAAATTACCAAAGCAATGCGTCTTTCATAGAAATGGAAGAAAACCATACAGCTCATAATTATCATCCATTACCGGTAGTTTTAGAAAGAGGAGAAGGCGTATTTCTTTGGGATGTTGAAGGTAAACAATATTATGATTTCCTTTCGGCATATTCAGCAGTAAATCAAGGACATTGCCATCCTAAAATTATAAATGCGTTGATTGAACAAGCTCAAAAATTAACACTCACATCAAGGGCGTTTCACAATAAAGAGTTTGCAACATTTTCAAAATATGTTTCTGAATATTTTGGTTATGACCGATTTCTCCCAATGAATACAGGAGCAGAAGCAGTTGAAACAGCGCTTAAATTATGCAGAAAATGGGCTTATCAGAAAAAGGGAATTTCTGAAAATGAAGCAGTTATCCTAGTTTGCGAGCAGAATTTCCACGGAAGAACTATTTCTATTGTTTCGGCTTCTACTGACCCAGATGCGAGAAAGGAATTCGGCCCATTTACTCCTGGCTTTAAAGTAATTCCATATAATGATGCGGATGCATTGCGTGAGGCGCTAAAAGATAAAAATGTAGCTGGTTTTATAGTAGAACCGATTCAAGGTGAAGCTGGGGTGAATGTTCCAGATTTCGGATATCTTGCTTCTTGTTATCTACTTTGCAAAGAAAACAATGTTTTGTTTATTGCAGATGAAATCCAAACTGGAATTGCTAGAACGGGTGAATTATTGGCTTGTTGCCATGAAGGAGTAAAAGCAGATATTTTAATACTCGGAAAAGCATTAACAGGAGGCGTTTATCCTGTGTCTGGCGTTTTAAGCGGAGATGAGATTATGTTATGTTTAAAACCAGGAGAACATGGTTCCACTTATGGCGGAAATCCACTAGGTTGTGCTGTTGCAAGAGCCGCTTTAGAGGTTGTTAAAGAAGAAGGTTTAGCTGAAAATGCCAAAAGATTAGGAGAAATCCTAAGAAGTTCGTTAAGAAAGATTAAAAGTACACGAATTAATAAAGTTAGAGGCAAAGGACTATTGAATGCAATAATTATCGAAGAAAAAGATGGTGTAACAGCTTGGGACATTTGTATCAGGTTAATGGAAAATGGTTTATTGGCAAAACCAACTCATGGAAACATTATACGTTTTGCTCCTCCTTTGGTAATAACAGAAAATCAACTTTTGTCATGTATTGAAATAATTGAGGAGACTTTACTTTCTTTTGAATGATTTCAAAGTAAAAACCCTAACAATTTTTCTTAAAGGTAGTTTAGAAAAACTGTTAGGGTTTTAGTCTATATATAGACGAGTGGTTTGTGAAGACCTTTAAATAACTGAAGCAAATATAAATTGTTAAACTAACACTTAGGTATTTTGATGATGTACAAAGACAAAGACATACTAATTATTTTTCATGGACAAAATTATGGACAAAAATATATAAAGACTTGATTAACAAGTATATAAATTAATTGCAAACTAATCATTATTACATTACTTTTGTATTTCAATGAACAAAACCATCACATTTTTTTACCAATCTTTATTTGTTTTTTTAATTGTTATTACATCCACTAATTGTAACAAACAATCTGACGTAAAACCTTTCACATCGAAGCCTTCTAAGGAATTAGTTGAATTTGTGAAAGAGCTCGTTATAGAAGATTCGGCAGTTTTTTACAAAAGTTTTAATAAAGCAGGATATTCCGCAGAGCGCGATTCAATTATACGCAGCTATCTAACTAATTTAGGAGTAAAAGCTCCAACCTTGGAATATTTATCTTTATTAAAGAAATATGATGCTGTGCGAGCTCCAATATCTAATTCAATGGCGTTTTTAATAGAAGAACAAGCGCTTTGTTACTTAAAGCTAGCGAAACTTGATTCTGCAGAAATGCTTGGAAATAAAGCCTTGCAACTTTACAAAGAAATTAATAACAAACAAGGAATAGCTAGGGTTAGTAATTTGATTGCAGGAGTGTATGGATATATGAGCAAATACTCAAAATCCCTCAAACTTCAAAATGAAGCTTATCAAATATTCGAAACATTGAATGATTCGGTTGGTATGTATAACACTTTAACGGAGATTGGTCATAGTTTTTTTGGAATGGAAAAGTACGAAGATGCGAAACGAAATTTTGAAAAAAGTTATGCATTTTATGCTTCGCAGAAAGACACACTTAATATGAGTGATGTTTTATGTTCGATAGGAAGCGTTTATCATCAAGTAGGAAACCAGAATGCTTTTGAAGATGCGACTTATAAAGCGCTAAACTTAAAGGAAAAGATTGGTGATAAAAAAGGTTTGGCCCTTTGCTATAACAGCTTGGGAGTATCATTTATGACAAAGAAAAAATGGGAAGAGGCTAAAACTACAATTATTAGGGCTAAAGATATTTTTCATTCTTTGTCAGAATACCGAGAAGAAGTTACTATGTTTTATAATTTGGGTGTTTGTGAAATGGAATTAGGCAATTATAATGCAGCTATAAAAATATTTGAAGAAGGAATTTCGTATGCGAAGAATTCACAAATGCGAGATGATGGAATAATGAGAATATATGAAAGGCTTTATTTGTTGTATCAAAAGCAGGGAGATTTTAAGCATTCACTTCAAAATTATCACTCTTTTGTTGAAATGAGAGATTCAATTTTTACTATTCAAAATAACGAATTGGTAAACGAACTGAATATGAAATTCGGATTAAAAGACAAAGAAAACAAAATCTTAAAACTATCTGAAGAGAAGCAAGTATTTCAGCTTCAGCAGATATTATTGATTGTATTGATTGGCGGTATTCTATTAATATCTGGATTGCTGTTTTGGTTTCAACGAGTAAAAAATCAAAAAACGAAAGTTCTTATTGAGTCAGAAAAACTAATGAGGCAAAGTCAATTGGAAACTGCCTTAAAAGAAATTGAATTTAATAAAACAATACTTTCCGATTTTACCTCTAATTTAATTGAGAGAAACAAAGTAATATCGGAATTAGAATTGAAGCTATCTTATGCTAGTTTAGAGCCCACCCAAACCTCATTAGAATCAGAATCATTGTTTTCTTTAGTACAATCTAAGTTACTTACTGATCAAGATTGGGCTAAATTTAAGCTACTTTTCGAAAAGGCATTTCCTGAATTTATAGCTAGACTTAGAGACACTTATCCAGACTTAACCTCCGCTGAGGAGCGTATTTTTCTTTTGTTAAAGGTTAAAAACGACACGAAAGAAATGGCAGACGCTCTTGGCATATCGGTTGAAAGCGTGCGTAAAGGAAAATACCGATTAAAAAAGAAATTGAATTTACAAGAAGATGAATCTTTAGATGAATTTATAAAAAGTTTTTAAAGACTAATTTGATAAATATTTGAAATTAAACTCTTCTGTTTTTCCTATCACCCTAACAAAAAGCATTTGATTCTTTAATGAAAAAAAGTCAACATTTACTTGTTGTTGATTATTTAAGGCTTCCTCATGAATTTTCTTTCCAGTAACATCAAATATCTCTAACAAAGAAGGATGAAAAGAATCAATAAAAGTTATTGAAATCCCCCCGTTAATATTTGAAGAAAATGCACATAAGTCTTTTTTAATACTGGTAATAACTCCAACTACGGTAATTACCGTTGTAAAGTATTGTTCGCAACCAGTAGTTCCGGCAACTGCTGTAACTGTATAAATTCCTGGAAAAGCAAAAGTATGAGAAGTTTGAGCTTGTGAAGTATCGAGTGTGCCGTCTCCGAAATCCCAAAATATTTCATCTGCGCCGCTTAATACTGCCGAAAAATTTATTGTTGCATTTGCAATATCAACCACATTAGAAGAAGGTGAAATCTGCAATTCAACTGGTTGGGCATTTTCTATTTGAATCGCAACATCAAACATGGAATTAAATTCATTTCTAAATGAAATAAAATATAAACCTCCAACAAATTGTGACCATTGAACAAAAGAATCGACCTCAATATTGTTTATCAAAATATTACTGTCTAAATCAAAAATGGTAACATTCCAAGGTGTTTCAGAAAAATTATTGATTTGTATGCTGCCATCACTTTGTAAACAGGTTACAGCTATGGCACTATACAGAGGTGCTGGTTTAAAATGAGCTATAAACCTTAAAGTATCTATTAAATAATCAAACTCAAAAGTGAAACTCTGCTCATTTCGTAAATTATAAAATTCGCCTGTTTTAGTATCTTCAATAACTAATTGAGCGCCCGCAGCAAAATTCATTTCTTCTTCTAAGGCTAGTGTTAACGGGCCATTAGCATTTGAATTAATTCCTAAGGGCACATCAATATCAAAAGTTAAAGAAGGAAGTGCTTGAATTGCATAGTTATCATTTCCTATTTTTGTGTATAGAGATAAAATATCTGAACCAATCAACTTTTCTGCATCATAACTTGTGTCTACACCCAAAGTTGCATCAGGTTTGAAAGCTATTAAAGTCTCATTATACACTCCATTTTCATTAACAACACTTAACCAAACCCTTTCCAAAAAAATATCTTCAAAGAAATCTTGACTTTGGGCTTTAGAAATCAGTTGAATTAGAAAAGAAAACAAAAAAATAAAAAGTACTTTCTTCATACATAAAAAAAGCCTGATACTTTTAAAATATCAGGCTTTTAAGTTTAATTTTTATTAATGAACTACTGTTAATCTTGCAGCAGAACTAAATTTACTGCCTTGTATCAACACTTGATAAACTCCTGCAGCCAGATTACCCACAGGTAATGTTACAGCAGCCTTTTTATCTAATTTCTCATATTTATTTGTTTGAATCAATTTACCAGTTTCATCAATCAATAAAACAGTTAAAACATCTTCTCGTTCTGCTAAGTTTAAGTTAATAACAGTATTATCAGAAGCTGGATTTGGATACACATTAAATGTAAGATTCTCTGTTTTTTCAATACCTGTAGATTCACTAATTACTCGAATGTCTATGTTTTTTACTTCCATACAGTTCGCATTTGAAGCTACAAAACTTACAGAATAAGTACCTGGGTTTGAGTAATAATGAACAGGATCTAAAATTCCAGTTACAATTGTTCCGTCACCAAAATTCCATGTAACATCAGTTGCTCCTGTTACTGTTGCTGTAAATGAAACTCCTGGGTCTGTTAATTCAACTTCGTTGGCAGAAGCATAAACAGTAGCGGTAACCCCTTCACCACCTTGAATTTCTATTGCTTCTTGAACATAAGTTCCAAATTGGTTGCTTAAGTTAATTGTATAGATATCTGCTGCTAAATTCTCTAACAATGCATTTCCAGAGAAATTAGTTGCAGAGGCAATTGTTGCACCGTTACTATTTAAAACTGAATAATCCCAGGTAGTTGCAGAGTTACTATTTATAAGAATAGTTCCATCATTTGTTGCACAACTTTCAGTAGATGCAACCAATTTTACAGCTGGCTTAAAGTGCAATCTAAAACGATCAGCATCAGTAGTGCTCTCAAAATTGTAAACATAAATAGGATTTGTTCTTAAATTTTGAAAAACTCCCAATTTAGTATCTTCTAGTATAACCTGTGCTGAAGCTGGTATGTGATCTATTTGTTTTAGTCTTAAAGTTTGTTGACCAGAAACAAGGGCATCAATACCTAAAGGCAACATTTTGTCTTCATTTAAACTTGGCAATGCTTGAATTGCATAGTCGTTATTACCAATAACTGAGTACAAAGCAATATTTTCATTTCCGCGCATTTTTAATGCATCATATTGCTGGTCAGCTTCATCTGTTGCATCATTTTTAAATGCAATTAATGTTTCGTTATAGTCATTTGCAGCAGTTGTTACACTAATCCATAAACGCTCAATTGCTTGTTCTTCGAAGAATGCATTATTAACTGCTGTGCGCATTGAGTTATTGAACTGTACATTGGTTGCAGCGGTAGCATCTACAAAGAAACCTTGCCCTGAAGCAATATTTCCTGTAAATAATGTCCCACTATTTGGCCCTGATACAAAACCTAAATTGTTCCAAACAACATAGTCAGAATTAGTCCATCCAGCACCCGCAGATCCATCATCATCCCAGAAATATAATGCACTTCCATTAATCTGAGGATTTGCTGCCACAAAAGCACTTGCTGAAATGGCCGAAGGATAAGGATTACCCACAAGATTGAAATTTGTAAAAGTTCCCAAACTCAATGGACCATAAGTAATGTTTCCATTGTTTGGAATTCCATCAAAACTAACCGTACCTGAAGCTGTAGCAATGTAACCTCTACCATTGGTCATAGTTCCACTTGCAGCCAACCAGCCTGCCCTTAACCCTTGCACGGTAGAAGAAGTTGCTGAAGTAGGATTATAGAAGTATCTATTTCCTCCCAAAACATTTACGTTACCTGTAGTAATTGGAGATGACCAGTAGTTATAAGAATTTAATGTTGATCCTGTTCTTTGAACCTTAACGTTACCTGTAACGATTCCTCCTGCACCAGTTGTTCCTGTACCATGCATTAATGAACCTCCACTTTTAATTGTTAATGCATTATTGGTAATAAGGTTCGCTCCAGTTGCAATACTTAATTCCCCATTTATTGAAACATTCCCAGTAATAGTTGAAGAAGGAGAAGTAATTTTAACAGTTCCGTTTCCTGCAATTGTAGAATTAACGCTAGTAATAGAACCTGAAATTGTTAGCATTTTTGATGCAGGCACTGTTATATTTGCTCCAGCATCAAAAGTTATATTTCTACAGAAGCCGTTACCACCTGTTAAGAATGATGGTTGTGCAACTAATCCAACAGCAATTGTAATGTTGTCGGCTATGGTTGGTATGGTTGGCGGAGTCCAGTTTCCTGTGTTATTCCAATCACCACTAATACTACCATTCCATACAATACCACCAACATACAATTCAGCCAATTGATATTGACCAGTTAACTCTGCAGGAGTCAAACCAGTAGTTTGTGTAGAAGTAGCAGTTTTAATTCCAACAGTTGGATATGTCCAAACACTTGATGCATAACGCCCCACAACAAAATTGTTTGGATCGGCTGCAACATCTAAATCTGCATTAACAAAGTTGAATATTACACTTGCAGTAGTAAATCCGGAAACACCTGTATTTGTTATGGTATAGAATCTATTTGCCGATTTACTTGCATCCAAAACAATAGGATCAATACTAGAATTATCGCCATTTGAAGTTGATACAGTAATATTACCTCCAGCATTAGTAGCTCCAGTAAATGAGATGTTAACAGGTGTATATGCAGCAGCATCACCAATTGGGAAAGTTCTTGAAGAAGTTGCAATTGGAATGAATCGTTGTAAAAATCCGTTAACATATGATGTTGCAGAACCACCTAAGATTGTTGCTGCAGCGTTTAAAGAAACTGAATTAGAACCAGTGGCGATTACACCATTGTTTAGTTGTAACTCATTACTTACAGTTACAGATGCATTAAATGTTTTAACCCCTGCTCCATTTATGATTAAACGATAGAAATTGGCTGAACCTGAAAGTGTTTGGTTCCCTCCAACCATTGAAACTGTTCCAGTACCAACTGTAAAACCAGCTGTTCCAGGCAAACTTGTATAGTTTCCAGTTAAAGCAATATTCCTATTAAACGTATTTGTAACATTTCCAGCATTTACTGTAAAGTTGCCATTCACAACCAAATCAGTATTTGCCATTGTTTTAGAGCCTGCACCCGTAAACAATACATTATTGTAAATACTTTGACTAGGTAAAGCAGCAGTTGTAGTTGAGCTATATTCAAATGTTCCACCGCTAGCAGTAATAAATGCTGTGTAATTACCACCAGGGAAGATAAACTGGTTAGCAATAGTTGGAGTCATTCTTATTGTTCCTGTTCCAGAAACGGTTCCGAAGTTATGTCCAATGGTGTTATTCAAATTCAATGTACCATTGATAGTTGCTAATGGAGAACCTAAATTATTCGAGTTTCCCACAATAGTATGTCCTGCGGCAATAACGATGGTATTAGAAGTAGGAAATGTTCCTGCAGCAGGACCAGCATGCTGAAGTATTTGGTCGGTTGACCAAGCATTAGGGTCGTTCCAGTTGCCACCAAGGGTAACATTTCTGCTGTAGAATACAAATAATTGGTCAAATTCAGTTTGTTCACCAGCTGTATAATCTCCATCTAAATAATTCACACCGGTAAGTGTAATTGTATTTGAAGTTGCATTCACAGTGCTTGGGATGCCAAATTGTGGTGCCCAAACATTATTGAAAAATCTTCCTGCGCGGTAGTTAATTTCTATTCCGTTTGTAGCATCAGAATTTACATAATTATACACATGCGTAAATACTGAGCTTGGCGCAAATCCAGTTGAAGAAGTGTTCCAGTAGAAAGTTAGCTCTTTATCTAATGGGTCTGTAGTTGCCGGGTGTTTCACATTAACTGGCTTCAAAGTTACCGAACCGGCATTGCTATTTGTAGTAGCATTGATAGACACCGGAGCGTATTTCAATGTAATACCAATAGGGAATGTAAAGTTTTGAGCAGATGCTGAATACAACTTTCTTACACCACCATCGCTCAATACACCATTTAAACGAAACATTCTACTTTCGTTTGTAGTTCCTGAGATTGTGGCAGTCTCTGTTAATGTTAGCAAGTTATTATTGATGTAAAAAATACCATTTACAAAATTTACATCTCCACTAATAGTTAATGGAACTGAAGTTTCAATTCCTGCAGCGTTATTTATTCGAAAGTTTCCAAATGTACCAAGATTATTTCCAGTTATAACTTGCTGAGAAGTTCCGTTTGCAACAAAAAATCCAGCACCTGTATTGTTGATGTTTACATTATTAACAATGCCTCCAAGAACAGTAATGTTATTTGTTCCACCATTTATATTTCCTACCAAAGCGCTAAAATTGTTATTTACTCGAATACTTGAATTTGTTGCTAAATTTAAAGCACCTGAAGCAAAAGTATTATTGACTACAAGATTCGCAAAGTTTGTTAAGTTGCCAGCTGCTCCTGTTATTGTTTGATTTGATAATGAACCATTTAGTGTAGTAATTTGATTAGCACTTATCACTTGATAACCACCAAAACTAAGTCCTGTAGCAGAATTTGGATTCTCGTTTGTTAAATCTTCTCCAATTGTTACATCTAACGAATTAGCGTTAAATATTGAACTTCCTCTTATTACAAGATCTTTCTGCACAATTAATGGATTATTTAATAACCTGAGTGTTTTAGCAGCAATTGTTCCGTCTACAGTTACATTCCATAATGGAACTGTAGAATTAAACAAGAAAGTACCTTCAGAACCTGCGGTGAGTGAAGTACCAACTCTAATTTCTCCACCTGTAATAGATGAAACTGCTGGGTCAATAAATACATCACCGTAAATTCCATTTGCCAATCCACTTCTATCAATTATTAATAAAGAATTGCCACTCATATTAAACTGACTTCCTGGATTAGTTATTTCGAACTTTCCTCTATTTAAGTTAAAGTTACCGGCAACACCAGGATTTTTACCTCTAACTAAAACAGTAGTATTGTCTTGTTGGTTGTAAATTAATGAACCTAACAATACATTAACACTTCTTCTTATTTGTCCATTTACATTTAATTGGCTGTTTCCTCTAATATCTAATGTAGGAATCTCTGTAGCAGCATATTCAAGGTCATTGTGTCTGTTGTTTGCAGCATTACCGATGTTCATTGTACCATTTAACAGTTCAAGTTTACCTGCTAAAATAAATTCTGCATTATCTGCATCTGCCATAGCTGCATTTACTACTGCTGAAGCGTGGTTAATTGATAAAATAGCATCTGAAGGTAGTAAGAAACTAGTAGCTGCTTGATCGGTTAATGTAATAGTAGTTGCTTTCGATAATCTGAAAGTTCCATTTTGCAGACTTAACCAATTATTAGTTGGCGCAATAAATGCACCAGCCATATCAACATTTAAAAGTGTAGTTTGTCCAACTCCTTTATTTACAGTAATGTTATTAAATGAAGCTGAAGCAGCAGCATTTGTTCCTGTTATAACCTTATCTAAACTACCAATAAATGTGAAATTACCCTTACTTGCTTTGTTCAAGTCAATTACTCCATTTACAGTAAGATTTCCTGTAAGGTTAATAGCATTTGAAACAGCCCCAGAATTAACAACATCTAAAGTTCCATTAGTTCCAATTGTAAAATCACCTTCTATATTAGCCGTTTGAGCAAATGTTCCAGGGAATCTAAGAATTCCTGAGGTAAGGTTTAAATTGCCTCTTATGGTTAATGTTTTTGCTGATGCATCGTTTAGCAATGCAGTACCAGCTGCGTTTCCTGTTATAGCTAAATTTTGAACAATTTCTAAATCTCTATCTGGCATTCTTATAGATAAACCAACAGAAGGAGTTAGAATTAGGTTTTTATAAGTTCTAATTTGAGCGCTTGTAGGCGCAGCTGTTATTAATGGTAATGAAAATGAAGTTCCGCTATTGAAATATTCGGTTGTACCACCATCAGCAGTAAAGAAAACCCCAAAGTCACCAGCTGGAAATTCAGCTACAGGTGTAGCAGATGAAATTCTAATTGTTCCAGCACCACCCGCTGTAGCATAAGGTAACGCACCAAAATTATGACCAGTAGTGGTTCCTAGATTTAATGTAGAACCTGCATCAACAATTAAGGAACCTGAAACAGTATTGTTTGCAGTAACTGTAACGTTATGAAAAAATGATGTTCCATCGCCAATAAACACAGGCACAGAAGCACTTGGTGTTCCGGGTGCTATTGCGCCACCATAACCAACATTTGACCAAGTAGTATTATTGTTCCAATTACCATTTGCGCGGCTATAATATGGAACTACAACACCGAATGCAGACAAAGTACCAGCAGTGAAATCACCATCAAAGTAGCTAACATTATCGAAACTAATATTTTTTGTTGTTTCGTTTACTTTCGTATCGTCGTTAATAGTGGTAAATGCAATTGATTGATAGTTATAATATCCAGGTATATAAGCTAAGTTATCTGGTAAAGTGCCATAATTAAATGTTAAGTTCACTGAATTAGCTGGAACACCTGCAAAGCCTGTTTGACGTACTTTCCAATATCTGTCCATGGCATTTGGAGCATCAGTAACGTATAATTGTTTTGCGGATACTGGTCTTATATCAATAGAACCATAAGAACTAGGCGCTGCACTAAATTGAATAGTTGCAGGAGTGTAATTAATTCCTGTTCCAAAAGGGAAAAGGAATGCAGCAGTGCTATTATAAGGTTTTACGATACCTCCATCAGATTGAAAACCATCTGTTGTAATGAATCTTGAAACTCCAAAAGCTCCTGGTACTGCAGTAATTGCTGATGTTGCTTGTAACATTAAGCGATAAATAGCAATATTGAAAATACGGTTTGTGGCCATGTTTAAATTACCATTTACTCTAATTGTATTGGTTGCAGAAACAATAGCAGGTCCACCAGCAATTTCTAAGTTTTGGAAAACACCATTCCCAGTTCCGCCAACAGTTTGTATTACAGTTCCGTTTAATACAATTTTACCAGCTCCACTGTGAGTTGCATTGTTTATTATATTACCACCAATATTTAAAGTTTTACCATTATCGGCAAGTGTACCGTTTAGCAAATTTAACCCACCAGCAGCTGTAATAGTTGCGGCAGAACCTGCTAACGTTAATGTACTTGCAGCACCTTTGTTGATTGTTAAATTATTTAACCCTGGTGCTGTAATTGTTCCATTTACAGTAAATGCTTGTGCAGCATTACCATTAAAAGTTAAAGTATTTAATCCTGCAGTTAATGATGTTGCTGCAGTACTTAAGTTAAAATTACCACCAACATTTAGATTAAAGCCATTTGTATTAAAAATTAATGCAGTTGCAGCATTTACATTTAAGTTATTGAGTACTGTTAATGGTTTACCAGTTATTGTAGCAGTATTACCACCACTTCCATCGTAAGACCAGTCGATTGCATTTAATCTAACTTGGCCAGTACCAGCAGAAATCCGTCCTAAATTTAAATCATAAAATGGAGCCGTAGAAGTGATATCAAAATTTTGATTTCCGGTAACATTTACATTTATTGTTCCACCTGTAACATCATAATTTTGAGCAGCAGCTGCAATCATAATACCTCCATTTGGAGTAATACCTCCACCATTTACCCTTGAAATGTTAATAACACCACCTGACATTTTAAATACATTCTCAGAATAAGGCAATGAAAAAATAGAATAAAAGCCCATTTCACTGCTAAAACTTCCACTTAAAGAAAGTGTTCCACCATTCATTACAAATGAACCTCTATGCGTAACGGCAGTGGTTGAGGTTCTAAATAAATTCATATTTACAGTACCACCATCAATTTGGAATAAACCAGACTCTCTAACTACTACAGCACCTTGACCTGTTAAATATGAGAATGAGCCAGAAGATATTTTAAATGTACCGTATGGCACTAAAGCGCCTGAGGCTGTACAAGTTACATTTGCTCCATCTATCCATAAAACAGGAAGTATTCCCGGAGCCCCCAAATCGTAATTACCTACGCCGTCTCCAAGAGCAGGAATGGTTAAATTTGCCCCTAATCTTAAGGTTCCAACTGTTACTGTTAGAACATCGCCTCTGCCATGAAACAAGACAGTTGCCGATGGAGAAGAGCTTACAAACAACTCGAAGCCATCGTTTTTAGTAACAGTAAAATCGTAAAACTTAACAGAAGAACCGGCTCCAAACGTCGCAGTAGTGTTGGCAACTGCTCCTCTAAAAAGAACAATAATAGCACCCGTGGTTGAATTTGCATTTGCCGCTCCATTCGTAAAATTAAGCGTTCCATCAACACTTAAATTACCGTGTATAGTCGCATCGTGCGTTGCATTATAATTTGCAGCTTTTAGTGTTGTACCAACATTAATTGTAACATTTTTATTAAATACTAATGTCCAAGAACTAGCAAGATTACCAATATTGATTAAAATATCACCCGATGTTCTGTTCGACAAATAATTCCCATTAATTGTTAAATCAGAGTTTGTATTAACAATGTAATTAGTTCCCGAGTTATTGGTAAACTCTAAGTTATTATACACCAATTGTATGTTAGAAAGCACATTGGCAGGCCCCCCAGGCAAGTTGTAGTATTCAACTGTTCCTCCTGTTGTTGCAGAAAATGCTGCGAAATTTCCTAATGGAAAAGTAGTAGTTTGCAAACGAAGTCTTCCTTCTCCACTAACTGTTCCTAAATTATGGCCAGTAATAGTTCCTAAATCTAAGATACCACCATTCTCAATTTCTATTTGACCAATACTTCTTGCAATAGCTGTTGTAACAGTTCTTCCCCCTAAAATTACTACCTGATCTCCAGGTCCAGGAATGATAGAAGAAATTAAAGTTGAACCTGATGGGTCAGTAGTCCAAGTATTGATATCAGCCCAATCTCCAGATTGGTAAGAATAAAGTGTTGTTCTAATTGTTGGGTCAACGGCAGTCCATTCTCCAGCTAAAAAGGTTGTTCCTGTTGTAGAAAAAGGATTGTTTCCAGCAGCAGAAGGTCCTGTTACAGAGTTAAGAGAAGTACCATTCCAAACTCTTGGTTCATATAAACCAATAGGTAAAGGAGCTTCAGAAGGCATATAAACAAAGGAAGCATTTGCTGTTATTCCAGAAATATTTGTGGTTTCAATTTTCCAGTATTTCGAAAGCGCATTATTAAAATAAGGCACATTTGGCTGACGCAATGGAACAGCTCTAACAGAAATTGCTGCAGTACCTGTATAAGTTGCATTAATTGAACTTAGTGTAAAAGGAGTATATAATCCACCTACTCCGCCCAATGGATATAAACCTCCCGGAATGTTAGTTGTAAAATGTGAATTCGTTGTACCTTGTTTAATAAAGTTACCGGTACCGTCTGTCAAAATCATTCTTAAAGCAGAGAATGCACCTGCTAATGTTGCAGAAGGAGTTAAAGTTAAATCAGAACCACCTAAGTTTAAGAATAGGTTTGCACTTAAATTTAAAGCTCCGTTAACTGTCATTGCTCCTGAAAGATTTTTTGTTCCAGAACCACTTAATGTTACATTTCTATAGTTTGGAGAGGCAATCATATTTTGATTTCCTGCTCTATTATAAACTATTGTTCCCTGAGCAGGTCCTGCAGAAGTTAAAGTACCAATTGAGTTATTTACTCCGGTTAAATTTACAATATGAGTTCCACCACTCATATCAAATCCACCTGCTCCAGTAAAATCGCCAGTAACTGTAAAAGTGGTAGCGGTAGTTCCTAAATTTAATGTACCATTTGGAATTGAAAGTGAGATACAAGAAGTTGTAACCGCGCCACCAGGAACAATTGTTACTGATGCAGACAATGATTTATCAATCACTAAATTTTGAAAAGAAACACTTGCACCTGTGAAGTTAGCTGTTGCATTATCGCCTCCTTTGAAAGCTACTACTGAATTTGCAGCAAAACTTAAAGTCCCAGCTGTTCTAACAAAATTTCCCATCACTGAAATATCAGGAATAGTTTTAGTACCCGCTAAAGTAAAGCCTATATTGTAATACGTAGAGGATTGAATAGCCTGAGCTCCACCAGAATAATTAACGGTACAGCCTGTTGCAACAGCATCTAATTGACCTGTAGCCATAGGCGCAGTGCCATTAGAATAGTTTAAAGTACCAGTAGTACCCAATGAGAAAATTGCATTTGCACTAGCACCAGATAAAACCCCTGAAATTGTTGAAGTTCCATTACATGTGTATGTAGTATTAGCTCCGATTGTAACATTAGCATTATGGGTAAGCGTTTTTCCTGCAGCCCCTGTAAAAGCTTGATTAATTGCAGCAACACCATTAAAAATAACCGCTCCAGTACTTATAAAATCAACAATACCAGAATTTGTAAATGTATTTGAAAAAGTATAAGTAGCTGTATTATTAAATGTTACATCAGAAGAAACAACAACAGGACCAATAAAAGTAATAGCACTTGTACCAGTAATAGTTTGTGGGTTAGTTGTAAAAGAATAAGTTCCGCCACTAGTAGTGGTCATTGTACCATTGTTGGTTAGACCACCTCTAAAATCAAAAGAAGGACTGCCACTAGCGCTAAAAGTTGCACCTAGTGCAT
>Ga0247831_1003813_pt1 | contig 21226 bp, 17 predicted proteins | sample LaCruzMarch2015__9_FD_192406 | JGI IMG/M metagenome (GOLD analysis project Ga0247831, IMG submission 192406) | Freshwater microbial communities from meromictic Lake La Cruz, Castile-La Mancha, Spain - LaCruzMarch2015_1m | ecosystem: Environmental > Aquatic > Freshwater > Lake | place: Spain...
CGCTGATTCGCGTCGAGACGTTCAGCTCTGCCGATACGCACCAAAAGCAGCTCAAGACACTCGCCATGATCCTGCGCACTACCGCCGCGGTCGGCCTGCGAGACAAGCTGAATGCCTTCCTCCCGCAACCGCCAAAGGTGGAAGTCGCCAAGCCGCAGCCAGAGATGGAGGGCTTGCTTGCCGCCCGACGCGCAGCCTTTGTCAAGGCAAAGCCAGACGCATCCAAAGGGGAATTACTTTTCACTGCGAACTGTGCTGTCTGTCATTCACTGGCTGGTAAAGGCGGACTCATTGGGCCGCAATTGGATGGCATCGGTAATCGCGGTGCAGATCGCTTGATCGAAGACATCCTGGATCCAAATCGCAATGTAGATGCGCATTTCCATCTGCATCAAATCAAGCTGCGAGATGGCAGCACCATGACGGGCTTTGTGCGTGGAGAGGTTGGGCAAGTCATCATCCTCGCAGATGCCGCAGGCAATGAGCAACGCATCGCGAAGGGTGACATTGCGGAAGATACCGAGTTGCCGCAATCGCTGATGCCACCTGCCTTTGCACAGATGATTCCGGCGGATGCATTCAATGATCTGGTTGGCTGGTTGCTGACAAGATGATAGCGATCATGTTTGAGAAATTTAACATATGATATTAAATTGCTCAAATGAGCTCGGTAGCCAAATTGCGCCAGGAAACAGCGCTTACACCTGGATTAACGGCTCTTGAATGAAGGGAAGCGGCTGTGGCGCGGCTCACCAGTAACTGACGGATGCCACGCTTTTCAGTGCGTTGATTCCACGCATCAGCAAGGCTTTGCATGGGCTTGGACATCTCAGCTTTTAGAGTCTTCGACGACTTGGCTTCGATCAGTGTCACGGAGGCATTCTTACCTGGCACCACAAAGTCCACTTCCAATCCTTGCTGGTCACGGAAGTAATACAGCTCGCGACGCTTGCCCGCATTGACTTGGGCCTTCACGATTTCGGAGGCGATGAAGCCTTCAAAGATGGCACCGAGGAAGGGTGACTTCTCCAATTCGGCTTCAGTTTCAATGCCGAGCAGATGACAGGCAAGGCCGGAGTCCGAGAAGTAGATGCGCGGCGACTTGATGAGGCGTTTGCCCAGATTTTCAAAGTAGGGCTGCACGACGATGATCTGAGCCGTGGTTTCCAGGATGTCTATCCAGCGCCCCATCGAGGGAACGCTCATGCCGAGCGGTGCAGCGAGGTCGGACTTGTTCAGCACTTGTCCGTGACGGGTTGCCAGCAGAGCTAAGAAGCGACGGAACATGGCCAAGTCCTGCACGGCTGTGATGGCGCGCACATCGCGTTCGAGATAGGTTTGCAGATACGAGCTGAACCACAGTTGCGCGGCTTTGGGACGAGCAAGCACTTCAGGGTAGCCACCGAGCAGCAAGGTGGTCTTGTCGGTCTCGGCAGCGCTGAAGGGGAGCAGTTGGAGAATGGCTGCGCGGCCCGCCATGGATTCCGTGACGTTTTGCATCAAGCCAGATTCTTGCGAACCAGTGAGGAACCACAGGCCTGTCTTGCGGGGTTCGCGATCAATGCGAGTGCGCACGTAATTGAAGACTTCGGGCACGTTCTGAATCTCGTCGAGAATCACGGGTGGCTTGAGTCCGTCGAGAAAACCCTGGGGGTCGTTGCGGAAGCGTCCGATGATGTCAGGGTCTTCCAACAAGTAGTAGCTGGCCTTGGGGAAAAGGTGCTTGAGCAAATGCGTTTTGCCGGAGCGGCGTGGACCGGTGAGAACCACGCAGGGAAAGCTTTTGGCCGCGTTTCGGAGGTGCGGTTCGATCTGTCTTTGGATGTAGTTCATTTTGAGTAATTTAACATGTCATGTTAAATTACTCAAACAGGTTCTAAGAACGAATGAGCAAAGAATACTGGACAATGAGCCTCATTGAGCCTCTACCTTTCACGATCCCACGCCATATTCATGTCTCCCGCGCTCCTTCTGCATCTCGTTGTCTTTGCCTGGAGCTTGACGGCGATTTTGGGCAAGCTGATCACGATTCCACCGGCGGATGTAGCGGTGTGGCGCACGGGGTTGGCGGCCATTGGATTTGCGCTGGTGGCGAAGTTGATGCGTGTGCCGCTGAAGGTGCCGCGCGATGAGCTTTGGAAGCTGCTGGGCATCGGCTGGATCATGGGCTGGCATTGGCTGCTGTTCTTTTTGTCTACGCGGCTCTCAACGGCGTCGGTCACGCTGGCGGCCATGCCGGCGATCATGATTACCTGCTCGCTGGCGGAGCCGCTCGTCGATGGCACGCGTCGCTGGCGGCGCAGCGAGTTGCTTGTGGGGCTTATGATCATTGGGGCGGTGTCGTTGATCTACCAAGTCGAGTTGCGCTACTGGCTGGGCTTCACGCTGGCGTTAGTGTCGGTGCTGTTGGCCACGGTGTTCGCGCTGGGCAACAAGACGCTGACGCATCGGCATCACTTTGCGCCGCTGTGCTTTTGGCAGATGGTGGGGGCATGCGCTTCGTGTTTGGTGGCGCTGCCCTTTGTGTCTGGCACCTGGTTGCCTCTGGTGCCGGGGGCTTGGGATCTGCTCTGGCTGCTGGTGCTATCGCAGGTCTGCACCGTGGGTGGCTATGCGGGCTACATCATTGTGCTGCGGCACCTGTCCATGTTCACGATCAATGTCGTTTATAACTTGGAACCTATTTACGGCATCGTGCTCGCGGCGCTGATCTTCGGTAGCACGGAGCAGATGAGCCTGGGTTTCTACGCGGGCGCGGCGATCATTGTCGGATCGGTGTTGGCGCTGCCGTGGTTAAAGGCAAAGCCGGTGCCTTTGACGTGACATTGATTTCTTCCGCGCCATTTTTCCCTTTTGACTTCCGACTTTTCACCTTCTTCTGACTCATGCGCATCCTTTCCGGCCTTCAACCCAGCGGCAAGCTCCACATCGGCAACTACTTCGGCATGATGGAGGCCGCGTTGAAGCTGCAACATGAAGGCGACGCTTATTACTTCATCGCGGACTACCATTCGCTGACTTCCATTCATGATGCGAAGGTGCTGCGCGAGAACGTGCACGATCTGGCGATCGATTTCCTGGCTTGCGGGCTCGACCCGACCAAGTGCGTATTCTTTCGCCAGAGCGACGTGCCAGAGCACTGTGAGTTGTCATGGATCCTGAGCACGGTCACGCCCATGGGCTTGCTGGAGCGCTGCCATAGCTACAAGGACAAGGTGGCTCGCGGGCTCTCGGCCTCGCATGGTCTGTTCGCCTATCCGGTGCTGATGGCGGCCGATATTTTAATCTACAACAGCGACGTGGTGCCCGTGGGTAAGGACCAGAAGCAGCATGTGGAGGTGACTCGTGACATCGCGATCAAGATGAACGAGACCTTTGGCGAGGGGCTTTTCAAACTGCCGCAGCCGCGCATCAAGGAGGAGACCGCCGTGGTGCCTGGGCTCGATGGTCAGAAGATGAGCAAGAGCTACGACAACACGATCCAGCTCTTTGAAGAGCCGTCGAAGTTGAAGAAGAAAATAATGGGCATCAAGACCGACAGCACACCGGTCGAGGAGCCCAAGGCCATCGAAGGCAGCAGCATCCTCGCGCTCTACAAATTGGTGGCGAGCGAGGCCGACTATCAGACGATGGTCGATGATCACCTGCGCGGTGGCGTGGGCTATGGCGACTTCAAGAAGCGCCTGCTGCAAGGCGTGACGGACTACTTTGCCCCCTTCCGTGAGAAACGGGCTGAAATGGTGGCCAACCCGGGGTACGTGGACCAAGTCCTGGCCGAGGGAGCTGAAAAGGCCCGGCTGGTCGCTCGCAAGACCCTGGCTCGTGTGCGGGATGCTGTGGGCCTCGGCTGATCTTGTTGGTTAAAGGCGCTGAAATGGCGTGAAAGACCGGCGGGGGGCTCTCGTTATCAGCGCACCCCTACCCCTTACTGCCCATGAAGACTGCCCCCCTCAGCCTATTGGTGCTGGCCACCGCCATCCTCGGCGCCAGCCCATTGACCACCCGAGTCGCCGTTGATTTACCGGCCAAGGTCGCTCAGATCGACAAGCTCGTTGCCGTGAATCTGGCCAAGCAAAAGCAGCAGCCGAATGCGCCTGCGAGCGATGAAATCTTCGTTCGCCGTGTGTATCTGGACATCGTGGGCCGTATCCCAACGATCAAGGAAACGACTGATTTCCTGGCCGACAAAGCCGCCGACAAGCGCGCGAAGCTGATTGATGCGTTGCTCGACTCCGATGGCTATGCGCAGAACTTCTTTAACTACTGGGCGGATATTCTGCGTGCTCGGTCACAGTTGACTCAGGGCAACAGCCAACCAGCGGGCGCGGCTTACGGCAACTACATCCGCGAGTCGTTGAAGGCCAACAAGCCCTACGATCAGATGGTGCGCGATATGGTTACCGCCGATGGCAAGACGTATGAAAATGGGGCCGTCGGTTTCTACATTCGCGACTACAACATGCCGCTCGATAACATGGCGGTGACGACTCAGGTCTTTCTCGGCACCAGCATGGTCTGCGCGCAGTGCCACAACCATCCTTTTGATAAATGGAGCCAGATGGACTACTACCAGATGGCGGCCCACACCTATGGCATGACCAGCAGCAATGGCTTGTCCAACCCGCTTCTGGCAAGCGCCTTCAGTGGTGGTTACGGCAAGAAGGCGGTCACCGCCAAGGGCAAGAAGACCAAGGCCAAAGGTAGCGAACTCGCGCTGCCCGCCGGTGTGGACCGCAAGGATCTTGGCAAGGCCATGAACGAGGTGCTGCGTCCGCTCCGCTACAACACGGTGCTCGATCAGACCGACAAGAAAGCGCTGCAACTTCCGCACGACTACCAATACACGGACGCCAAGCCGAAGCAGACCATCGAGCCCACCATCCCGGCGTCCTTCACCAAGGACGGCAGCATTGTGAAGGAAGGGGAGAGCACCGTGGCTGCCTACTCGCAGTGGATGACCTCCAAGGACAATCCGCGTTTCACCTTGGTGATCGCCAATCGTTTGTGGAAAAAGGCGATGGGCATGGGCTTGATCGAGCCGGTCGATGAGATCACCGACTCCACGGTGCCGAGCAATCCAGCACTGATGACCTTTCTGGAAAAGACCATGAAGGACCTGAACTACGACATGAAGGCCTACCTGCGCATGGTCTTCAACACCGCGACTTATCAGCGTGCTGCCTACACCAAGGATGTCGAACTGGGCGAGGTCTACCATTTCCCCGGCCCGCTTCTCCGCCGCATGAGCGCTGAGCAGATTTGGGACAGCATGGTCACGCTCTACAAGCCGAACCCAGATGCACCCAGCATCGAGTCCAAGATCGAACGCGACTCCACCATCCGCCGTGTCGAATGGCTGGATCGTTCGCTCAACGCCCTGACACCAAAGGAACTCACCGATGCGGCTGGGAAGATCGCCCTGACCCAAAAGCAACTCGCTGCCGACGTGCGGAAAGCTCAGCAGCAGCTGACCGAAGCGAACGCCAAGAAAGACGAAGATGCCATTCGTGCTGCGAAGAAGGTCGTGGCCAACCAACGCAAAGCCATCGACGAGGCTGCCGAGCAGATCGTGTATACCACCGGCTTCAAAAAATTCGCTGAACTCGCTCGTGATGGAAAGCTGGAGGAGCAGGTGAAAGACGCCGAGTTCGCCAAGGAAATCGCCGCTGTCGTCAAGGGCAAGAACGGTGTGGACCTCAGTCTGGATGAAGCGCTGGCCATCTATAACAAGCAACTGCGCACGCGCCTTCAAGAGCAGCAGAAAGCCCGTCTCAAGCGCGACGCCGAGCTGTTCAAGGCCGATGACAAGAAGGAGCTCGCCATGCTGAAGGCCTGGGAAAGCTACCGCGACACTTACATGATGCGCTCCGCCGACCTGAAGAGCCCAGCGCCGAACGGCCACTTCCTCCGCGAGTTCGGCCAGAGCGACCGCGAGCTGGTCGAGAACGCCAATGAAGACGCGACCGTGGGCCAAGCGCTCATGCTGCTGAACGGCAAGACCTTCATCAACTTGCTGAACCCTTACACCATGATCTCGCGCGTTTTGCGCCGTGCGGAGACCTCGGACGAGGCGATTGATTCGGTTTATCTCGCGCTCTTCAGCCGCAAAGCCACGGCCGAGGAAAAGGCGGTGCTCACGACGGTCGTGGGTGGTGAAAAGCCGACTGTCGGTGGCAAAGGCGATGTGCTCTGGACCGCGCTGAACACCCGCCAGTTCTATTTCATCCAGTAATTTCTGAACTGAACTCCAGCCCTCATCAATACCCATGAGCCTCTTCTCTGACCAACTCAACCGCCGCGTCTTCGTGTCGAAGGCCGCGCAATCCTTCCTCGGTGTCACAGCTCTCAGCCAGCTCGGAGGCAAGGCCTTCGCCGCAGGCAAGGACGCCTCGCCACTGAAGCAAGTCGCGACCGCCCGCAACGTCATCTACCTCTACATGAAGGGCGGCATGAGCCACCTGGACACTTTTGATCCGAAGCCGGACAACGCCGAGGTGATGGGCACGACCAAGACCATCAACACCAGCGTTGCGGGCATTCGCCTTTCCGAAAACATCCCGCTGCTCGCTCGTCAGGCCGACAAGCTGGCGATCCTGCGTGGCATGAATTCCAACCAAGGTGCTCACGAGCAGGGGGACTACTTCCAGCACACCAGCTACACGCAGCGCAGCAGCATCAAGCACCCGTCCATGGGCGCGTGGCTGGAGAAGTTCCAGGGCCGTGGCAATCCCACGCTGCCTGGCAGTGTGATGATCGGCAATGATAGCCGCCACCCAGGGGCCGGTTATTTCGAGGCCAAGTTCGCCCCCCTCATGATCAACGATCCCGAGAGCGGCATTTCCAATGTGCGCCCGAACTCCTGGTTCACCGAGGACCGCATGTTGGATCGCCTCCAGGCTGCCAAGGCGCTGGATAAGCCCTTCGCCGAGACCTACAACATTAAGAACGTGCGTGCCTACAGCGACATGTATGACGACGCGATCAAGATGATGAAGAGCGAGGAATTGAAGGCCTTCGACCTGGACGCTGAACCCGCGAAGCTGCGCGACAAATATGGCCGCGATCGCTTTGGTCAGGGTTGCCTGCTCGCTCGTCGCTTGGTGGAGCATGGCGTGCGCTTTGTCGAAGTCAGCTTCGGTAGTTGGGACACGCACAATGCGAACTTCACCCGCGTGCCCGAGCTGGCAGATGAACTCGACGCCGCCATGAGCACCCTGCTGCAAGACTTGCAGTCGCACGGCTTGCTCGACGAAACGCTCGTGGTTCTGGCTACGGAATTCGGCCGCACGCCCGAGTTGAACGCCAATGACGGCCGTGACCACCACCCCGCAGGTTTCAGCTGCGTGCTCGCCGGTGGGGGCATTCGTGGGGGACAGGTCTTTGGCGCGACTGATGAGCGAGGGGACAAGGTGGCTGAAGGGGCCGTGAGCATCCCTGACTTCAATGCAACCATTGGCTATGCCCTCGGCCTGCCGCTGGACACTGTCGTTTACTCTCCTTCCAAGCGGCCCTTCACCGTGGCCGACAAGGGCAAGCCCGTGGCCCAGCTATTCGGCTAGAGAGCCCTTCATCTCATCCAACGGAGGACGCTGGCAGGTCACTGCCAGCGTTCTTTGTTTATGCTTCACAAGTAATTTCCTACTTTACACATCGAGAATAGGGTGAATCGTCCTTCTCTCAAATTCCACGCACCATGACACCCGACGCCATCGCCGCTTTCAATGCCGAACTCGCAGGCAAGTCGCCCCAGGAAATCACCGACTGGGCCGTCCGTCAGGGCGCAGGCAAGGCCATCGTCACTACCAACTTCCGCCCTTACGAGGCGATCATCCTGCATTTGGCCGCCCTAGCCGAGCGCGACATCCCCGTGCTGTGGGTCGACCACGGCACGAACCTACCCGAGACCTACCATTTCGCCGAGAAGTGCCGCAACTCGCTGGGCCTGAACTTGAAACCCTACCTGCCGCTGATGACCAGTGCGCATTGGCTCGCGATCAATGGTGGCGCCGTCCCGATGCCGGATGAAGTCGAGCGCGTGGAGTCTTTCAGCCGCATCATGAAGCTGGAGCCCTTCGAGCGCGGGATGCGCGAACTCGCCCCCGCCGTGTGGATCACTGCGCTGCGCAAGGAGCAGAACCCCCAGCGCGCTGCCAGTCTGCAAACCGTCATGTGGGACGCCAAGTTCAACACGCTCAAGGTCAATCCGATCCTCGACTGGACCCCCACCGAAATGGAGGCCTACCTCGCAGAGCACGCGCTGCCCAACGAACGCACTTACTACGACCCCGCCAAGGGCGACGAGAAGCATGAGTGCGGGCTGCATGCCAAGTTAGTTACCGACGTGAAGTAGTCGTCGGTGGCGTGAATGATGAATGCTCAATGACGGAATGACGAAAGAATTTCGAAGGCCGCAATCGCAATCGAGATCATAGACCTCCCTCTTCCGTCACACAGAACTTCGTCATTCGTTCATTCGACACCCTTTCGTTATTGGTCATTCCGTCATTCGTCATTTTCCCCGCCATGTCCGCCGCCATTACTCACCTTCAGTTCCTCGAATCTGAATCCATTTTCATCCTGCGCGAAACCGCCGCGCAGTTTCAGAACCCCGCGCTGCTGTTCAGCGGCGGCAAGGACTCCATCGTCATGGCTTGGCTGGCGCGGAAGGCCTTCTATCCTTCGAAGCTCCCATTCAAGCTTCTGCACGTGGACACCGGCCACAACTTCCCCGAAGCCATGACCTACCGCGATGATTTCGTGAAGCTCATCGGCGCTGATCTCGTGGTTGGCTTGGTGCAGAAGTCCATCGACGAAGGCCGCGTGCAGGAGGAAACCGGTCACAATGCCAGCCGCAACAAGCTGCAAACCGTGACGCTGCTCGACACCATCGAAGAACATCAGTTCGACGCCTGCCTTGGCGGTGGCCGACGCGACGAAGAGAAAGCCCGCGCCAAGGAGCGCTTCTTCAGCCATCGCAATGAGTTCGGCCAGTGGGACCCCAAGAACCAACGCCCCGAGCTATGGAACATCTTCAATGGCAAGAAGCACTTCGGAGAGCACTTCCGCGTCTTCCCGCTAAGCAATTGGACCGAAATGGACATCTGGCAATACATCCGCCAGGAGAACATCCCACTGCCCTCACTCTACTTCAGTCATCAGCGGAAAATCATCAACCGCCACGGCCAACTCCTCGACGCCAGCACCGGCATCATCCCGCTGCTCGACGAAGAGAAGCCCAAGGTCCAAGAAATGACCATCCGCTTCCGCACCGTCGGCGATGCCACCTGCACCGGTGCCGTCGAATCGACCGCCAGCACGATTGATGAGATCGTCGCCGAAGTCGCCGCTGCCCGCCAGACTGAACGAGGCACCCGCGCGGATGACAAGCGCAGCGAGACAGCCATGGAAGACCGCAAAAAGGAAGGCTATTTCTAGGAGGCTGCGCCTCCGAAGCTGGGAGATTGAAGATGGAAGATCGGCAAATGCAATTCGAAGACTTGGAAGCATGGCAGTTGGCTAGGCTGCAAGTCGTTGCGATCTACCGGCTCTTTGATTCCGAAGCCACACAGCGAGACTTTGGTTTGAAAGGTCAGATCACTCGCGCTGCGGTGTCAGTGATGTCGAACATCGCTGAAGGCTTCGAACGACTGAACCTCAAAGAGAAAGGCCACTTCTACAACATCGCCCTAGCCTCGAATGGCGAAGTCAGATCGCTGCTTTATGTGGTGGCTGATGTTTATCCTGCATACGCCGAACCTGCTCTCAAAACTCAGCAGTCCACCATCAAGATTGGCAAACTCATTTCCGGCCTGATCCGCTCCACCGCCGCAAGAAGCAACGAACCCTGACCCGATCTCCCATCTGCTATCTTTCAACTTCGGCGGCTCAGCCGCCTCCTACCCATGAGCACGCCCATCTCCAATCTTCCAACTTCTATCTCCGGCATCGTAGATGCCTCAGAGTCCTCGCTTCTTCGCTTCACTACCGCCGGCTCTGTCGATGATGGCAAAAGCACGCTCATTGGCCGCCTGCTGTATGACTCGAAGTCGATCTTCGAAGACCAGCTCCTCGCCGTCGAAGAATCCTCCAAGCGTCGAGGCGATGGGCATGTGAATCTTGCGCTGTTGACCGATGGCTTGCGCGCTGAGCGCGAGCAGGGCATCACCATTGATGTGGCCTATCGCTACTTCGCCACGCCGAAGCGGAAGTTCATCATCGCCGACACACCGGGGCACATTCAATACACGCGCAACATGGTCACGGGTGCATCCACGGCGGACCTTGCGATCATCCTGATCGATGCACGTCTCGGCGTCATCGAGCAGACCATGCGCCATACCTTCCTCGCGTCGTTGCTGCGCATTGGCCACATCGTGCTGGCCGTGAACAAGATGGACTTGGTCAACTTCGACCAAGCGGTTTATGACAAGATCGTGGGCGACTACATGGCCTTTGCCAAGGGCTTGGAGAACCTGCCGAAGGTCACGCCGATTCCGATGAGCGCGCTCAATGGCGACAACGTCGTCGATCGCAGTGAGCACACGCCGTGGTTCACAGGTCCGACCCTGCTCGGCCATCTGGAGACGGTGCAAGTCCATGCCGAAACCGCTGCTGATCCGGCCCGCTTCCCCGTGCAGTGGGTTATCCGCCCGATCTCGGACCAGACCGATGCGAAGCTCGGCAACCTCCACGATTATCGTGGCTTCGCCGGGCGCATGGCCAGCGGCACCTTCACCGTCGGCGACAAGGTCATTGCGTATCCGTCCGCGATGGAGTCCACCATCACCGGCATCCACACCTTCGAGGGACCGCAGGAGCAAGCCATCCCGCAGCTCTCGTATTCCATCACGCTCGCCGACGAGATTGACACCAGCCGCGGCGGCATGATCGTGAGAGGCAGTGAACCCACGCAAACCGCGCAGGAGTTCGACGCGATGATCTGCTGGTTCGCCGACAAGAAAACGCTCAAGCCCCGCACCCGCTTTCACCTCCGCCACACGACCAACGACGTGCGCGCTATTGTCACCGACGTGCTCTACAAGGTGGACATCTCAACGCTGAAGAAGCACGACGACGTGAAGGAGTTCCACCTCAACGACATCGGCTGCATTCGCCTGCGCACCAGCGCCCCGATCTTCTTCGACAGCTACACCCAGAACCGCACCACCGGCAGCTTCGTGCTCGTCGATGAGCAGACGAACAACACCGTCGCCGCGGGCATGATCATTCGTGCGCTTGGCGATGGCACGGAGGAAGACGCGGGCGCGGCGATTTAGAGGCAGGGTGCGTTCACTTTTGCCATGAATCTTCCGCGAGCCCGTGGTTAGCTGAAGGCTCTCGAATTCATGGCAAAACCTCCCTCTGCTCTTAGCACCCATTTTCAGCGCGTTGGGCATCTCTTGGTCTATGCGGTGTTCCGAGCGTTTGAGTTTGGGCTTTCGCTGCTGCCGCTGGTGTGGGTTTGCCGTTTGGGGCGAATGCTGGGGCGTATCGGGTTTTACACCGCGTGGAGCTATCGACGGCTGGCACTGGAGAACCTGCGCATCGCTTATGGGCGCGAGTCCACAGAGGCAGAGCGCTGGATCGTGGCGCGGCGGCATTTTGCTTCGCTGGGAGGCAATCTGCTTTGCGGACTGAAGCTGCCTCTGATGGGCGAGGAGGCGGTGCGGCGCTGTGTCACGGTCGAGGGCGCACAGTATCCGGCGGCCATCGCGGCGCAGCGGAAGCCGGTGCTGTATGCGGTCATGCATCTGAGTTGCTGGGAGCTGCTCACGCAGGTGCCGTCCATTGTGGGGCAGGGACGGCAGCCGTCGAGCATCTACCAGCCACTGGCGAATCCTTACCTGGACGCGCATGTGCGGCGGAATCGCGAGAAGCTGAACTATGTGCTCTTTGATCGCAGCGCGGGGTTCGCGGAGCCGATGAAGCATCTGCGCGAGAATGGCGGTGCCTTGGGCGTGCTTGTCGATCAGCACGCGGGGGACAAGGGCGTGTGGTGCCCGTTCTTTGATCGGCTGGCGTCGACGACTTCGCTGCCCGCGCTGATGTCGATTCGCTGTGGCACGCCGCTGGTGCCGATTGGTGTCTATGACGACGGTCCGGGGCGTTGGCGGTTGATCTTCTATCCGCCGGTGCAGAGCGGGGAGTCGCAGCCCACGGCGGAAGGCATCACCGCTGCGCTGAACATTGTGGTGGAGCGTGTTATTCGCGAAGCGCCGGAGAACTGGTTCTGGGTGCACAACCGCTGGAAGACGCCGAACCCGGAGTTCCTGCTGCAACACTACCGGCGCGGTATCACGCTGCCGCAGGGCTACGAGGTGCGCAGCCTGCAACCCTTCGAACTGCTGCTGCGCTCGCCGAACTGGCTGGGTGATGCCTGCATGGCCTTCCCAGCGGTGCGGGCGCTGCGCGAGGGTCGCCCTGATTTGCGCCTCACCGTCTTCACGCCGGGCAAGCTCGCGCAGCTTTGGCAATCACTTGGCATCATCGACGACATCATTACCAAGGACGGCAAGGAGGGCGTCTTCAGCGTGGCCAAACGCGTCCGCGAGCGCACGCGCTTCGATGCCGCGATCATCTTCACCAACAGCACGCGCAGCACGCTGGAATTCTGGCTGGCAGGCATCCCGCGGTTGGTCGGGTTCAAAGGCTCGCTGCGGGCGAAGTTGCTGCATCAGATCACGCCTGAGCAGAAGCCCGGCGCAGCGCCGGAGCATCAGGCCTACAAGTATCTGCGCCTGGCGCGCCACAGCGGTGCGATCACGGACCGGCCTGAGCTTTTCGCCACTGGCCCTGCGACGAGCCGCGATGGTGTCATCCGCGTCGGCATCTGCGCTGGGGCTGAGTATGGCCCGGCCAAGCGCTGGCCCCTGGAACGCTACGCCGAGGTAGCCAATGCCGTGCCGGGCGTTGAGTGGGTGCTCGTTGGTGCCCCCGCAGAGAGGGAGATGGGTGAGCAGTTGTCTTCGATGCTGCGCGTGCAGCATGTGAATCTGGTGGGCAAGACGTCCCTGAGCGAACTGATCGAGCACCTGCGCGCCTGCACCCTGCTGGTCACCAACGATACCGGCACCATGCACATGGCCGCGTCGCTGGGCGTGCCCACCGTCAGCATCTTCGGCAGCACCGAGCCGATCCTCACCGGCCCGCTTGGCCCGCAGCACAGCTTGATGCGGAATCACGTAGCGTGCAGCCCGTGCTTCAAACGGGAGTGCCCCTTCGGCCACTACGACTGCATGACCGGCATCCAGCCCGTGCACGTGGCAGCGGCGGTGCGGCAAAGATTGACTGCGCTCACTGCTGGAACTGCCCGGTGACCAGCGTAATACACTCCCACTCTATGAATCCGATCCGCCTCCTGCCGCTCCTTCTTGCCCTGGCTGCTCCTGCTTTCGCCGACATAACGGTGGAGAAGAACGCCGCTGGTGCCGTGGTGAAAATCGATGGTCAACTGTTCACCGAATACGTCACGCTGTCGGAGAACAAGCCGATCCTCTGGCCCATCATTGGTCCCACGGGGAAGAAGATGACGCGCGATTACCCGATGCTGACCACGGAGGGCGAGACTCACGACCACCCGCATCACCGCTCGTTCTGGTTCACGCACATGGAAGTCAATGGCTGGAATTTCTGGGCGGAGAAGGCCAGTGTCAGCGACCTCAAGAAAGCCGAGGCTGCCGGTGCGAAGATCGCGACCACGAAGCATCGCGAGTTCCTCAAGCTTGAAGGCGGCAAGGACGCGGGCGTGATCGTGGTGACCAATGACTGGATGTCGCCCGATGGCAAAAGGCAGCTTGAAGATGAGCGCCGCATCACCTTCAGCGCCACAGCTGATTCCCGCATCATCGACTTCGACATCGACCTGAAGGCGACCGACGGCGACGTGGAGTGGGGCGACAACAAGGACGGAACTTTCGGCCTGCGCATTCCTTCCAGCATGGACGTGAAGCAGCAGGAGAAGGGCGTCGCGCCCGGTCACATCATCAACAGCGAAGGTCTGAAGGATGTCGAGGCCTGGGGCAAGGCCGCGAAGTGGGTGGATTACTACGGCAGGGTGCAGGGCGACGCGGTGGGCATCGCGATCCTGAACCACCCGAGCAGCTTCCGCTACCCGACGACTTGGCATGTGCGCGACTACGGCCTGTTTTGCGCGAACCCGTTCGGCTGGCAGGATTTCGACAAGACGAGCGAACCCGGCACTTACAAGCAGGCGAAGGGCAGCACGCTGAAGTTCCGCTACCGCGTGATCTTCCACACCGGCGACGAGAAGAGCGCGAAGATCGCAGAGGCCTTTGCGGCTTACGAGAAGGTGGCGAAGTAGGCCTTCCTAGCTGAGCTGGCAGCCGTGACAGGCGAAGCCAGCACCGAAGCTGGTGAGCCACAGGTTTTCGGGTTCGGCTTGCTGATGGAGGGCGTGCTCTAGCGCCATGAGCACGCTGGGGCTGCTGCAATTGCCGCGATGCAGCAGCACTTGCGAGGCCTCGGCCAGTTCCTGATCGGGCAGCCGGGTGCGGATGGCTTCCAGCACGTCTCGGCCACCGGCGTGGCTGATGAGCTTCGTCTGTTTGCCTGGATAGAGTTGTTCGACAGAGCTGGCGGCGATCTCAGGCACAGCGCGGTGTAGTTGGTTGCAGAGCCGGCCCTCGCGATTGATGAAGCGTATTTTCTCCCGCTCCTCGGGCACGTGCAGCGTGCGGAAGTTGTGAAAGCGCTGGTCCTGTCGGCGGACCTCCTCCCCGTCCAGCACCAAGGCTGCGGCACCATCGCCAAAGAGACACAGGCTGATGAGCACGCCGGGGTCGTCATTCAGATAAAAGGCCGCGCTGCACACCTCCACCGCTACCACAGCTGCGCGATGGGTGGGATGGGCTGCTAGATAATGACATGCGGCGCGCAGGGTGGGCAGAGCTGCGCCGCAACCGGCTCCACTGATGTCGAGCAAGGCAGTGCTGGCAGGCAGGCCCAGACTTTCCGCCACGTAGCTGGTCAGGCCGGGGCAAAGGTAACCGGTGCAGGTGCAGACGAAGAGCGCGTCCAAGGTGTCAATCTCCGCCTTGGCGAAGGCCGAGCGTAGGGCCTCAGCGGCGAGCTTGGGCGCATGGGCTTCAAAGGTTTCATTGAGAGCCTGCGCATCCCGGCACAGGAGGGGCTTCAAGTCATCAGCGCAGAGATGGCGGGTCTGGATGCCGTTGCTGCCCAGGAGCACCTTTTCCAGCAGCGTCTGCGAGCGCGGTTTCAGCGCCTGAACGGCGGGCGCGTCGCGCAGCACCTGCCAGCACTCGGCTTGGGACCAGGCGCGTTCAGGGACGGCGCTCGAGAGACTGCGGAAGAACATGGTAGGCTATCGCACCTTTCGGTAAAGAGTCGCGAAGGAAACGAGCCCGCTGCGCACCACGGCGGCGCTGGCCCGACGGCCCAGCGGGTGCATGAGCAGGGTCTGAAGCCAGCGCGCCCAGCGCAGGCGGGCGGCGAAACGCTGCTGCTGCGCGGTGCGGATGAGAGCCGCCGTGGTGCTCCAAGGCGTGCCGCCCGTGCTCCACGCGATCAGCGGCGGCAGTGCGCAGAGGGCGCTCTGAAAAGCCATGGTCATGCCGTTGCCAGTGAAGGGTGGAATGATCGCAGCGGCATCGCCCACGCGCACGGCTTGGTCTTGCACTGGCTGCCAGCCTAAATGAAAACGGTTCACTCCCTTGAGCGAAGCCGCGTCAAGAGACGCGGCTTGCAGGCGCTCGGCGAGCCCCGAGAGACCGGCATCGACACACGCTCGTTCCAAGGCTCGCAGTCCGGCGCTGGCGATCGCGTCCGTGCGGCCAAAGAGTCCGCACACGTTCACGGCCCCGCCTTCCACTCTGGCAAGCCCGACATACGCGGCATTGCTCAGATGCACCTCCAGATCACTGGTCAGAGGGAGGTCGGTGTAGTGCGCTTTCAAACCGAGCCAAGCAGAGGCACGCTGCGGTCGACCCATAGCCAGCACGGTGCCCTCGGCTTGTTCGTTGTCAGTGAAGCGCGTGCTGGTTTGCAAGTCGCCGCCCAGGTCGCGGAAGCGCGTGGCCAGGGCCTCATCCAGGTAGTGACGGCTGATGCCGTAGGCATCCTCGGGAATGGACTGGCGCAGTAGCAAACGTGGTCCATCGAACCATGCGGTGTCGTGGTGTCGCACGGCGGGCTGTAACAGGTCGGTGATGCCCAGGGCCGCCAGTTCCTGCGGCTGGATGCCGGAGAGATACTCGCCGCACACGCGATGGCGCGGGTAGTTGCTAGCCTCGATCACGCGCACGGGCACCTCGCTCCGGCGCAGGGCGACACCCAAGGCCAAGCCTGCGAGGCCTCCGCCTGCAATAGTAATGGGTCGGTTCATCGAGTTGCGTACACTCGATACGCGCCGAGCAGCGTGTGCGACACCTTGAACTGCCAGCCTTGCAGGCCTAGCGCGTGCGGCAGCTCATGGTGCAAGAACCCTGCGCGGATGCTGATGAGCATGTCATGGCGCGTGACATGACCCAGGCGCATGATGACGGACAGGAGCCGACCCTGCCAGAGGTGCAGGCGGCGGCGCGCAGGTTCGCTGAAAATCAGCACGCGGCAGGCACTCGGCAGCCTCCGTCCGAGCTCGGCCAGTTGGTCCTTTTGAAAGTGATGCAGGAACAGGTTCGCCAAGACCACTTCGGCCTCGGGCAGCTGCGGCAGGGCAAAGAGGTCCGTCTGCTGCCACCGAGCACCTAGCGGCCAGTCGCAAGGTTGCGGGGCTAAATCCAGCGCGTTCACCTCGCCTTCAGCGCAGAGGCCGCGCTGGATGAGGCGGCGACTCAGTAAGCCGTCGCCTGCGCCGAGTTCCAGCACACGGCGGCGTGACGGCGGCAGCTGACGCACCCGGCGCTCCACCCAGCGATGGTTACCCATGAGGCGATTGATCAGCCGCAGCTCCGCCCGGCTGGTGACGGCTGCCGGGTCCTCGTTTGGCAGGGTGTCGAGCAGTTCTGGCAAAACCTCGCGCTGAATCATGGCGCAGTGTGGCCACCTTCCGCCGTCGTCGCTAGCCAAGCTTTCAGCCATGCGTAAAAACTGGTGCCGATCTGTGCGTAGCCCACGGGGTTGGGATGCACGCCGTTGTTCTCGGGGTAGCCATCGACGGGATCGATGTTCAACTCGGTGGGCACAAGGAAGATGCGATCCTGGGTGCGTTCGCCAAGCCGTGCTAGCATTCGCTGAACGAGCCGGTGCTGGATACGCTTCCAGCCCCAGCGCGTGTATTTGTCCCCGTAGTTCGCTGTGAAGGCGGCCTGACGTGCATTCGGTGGTGTGGTGAGCCCCACGGCAAGGACAGCCTGAGGACACGCAGCGCGAATGGCGCTGATTAGCTTCTCCGCCTGGTCGAGTGTGGTGTCGATGTGCTTGTCCAGCGCCTTGGCGTCATCTGCCTTCGCGCCGAAGCAGTCATTGATGCCGAGTAGGAAAGTCACAACGTCTGGTGTCTTACCTTGGCAGCCTTCCCGGAAGTATCGTGGCAGATCGAGGGTTCCCTTGCCACCCGCGCCCGCGAACAAAAAGGGACTGCTGCGATACTTTAGTTCCTGGCTTTTCGGGTTGGGCTCCCACTTCGTTAGAAAGCGCTCCCAAGTCCAGCCACCGTAGCCCTCGTGCACCACTCCGGGCGCAGCAGCAGCGGGCCTGTGCGTGCCGAGCAGCGTGGCCTTGGGATTGCTAGGCTGGCTGAGGAGACGCGCGATCTCATTCGGATAAAGCGAGGCATGGGTGAGACTGTCGCCGACAACGAGCAGCTTTAGCTCACGCCCCGCGCCTGCGTCGGCTGGGGCGATGCGCAGCACGGTTTTGCCGTCTGCCACGACCGTGCCTTTCGCGTCCTTCACTGTGACGACCATCGTGTGATCGCCGACATCCGTGATCGCGGGTGTCGTCGTCCAGTGCCTCGCCTCGCTGTGGCCAATGTCACACGCCACCTCGAAACGATAGGCCTCAGGCTTCTCGGTCAGCACCACGTTGTCAAAGTAAAGGCTGACAGGCACGCCTGGCACGCCGAACCACCGTGGCGGCAGGGTCAGTTGCAGTTCTTCCCTCGCCGTGGCGAGGCTAGTAATCAAGAGGCAGAGCGCAGCGGTGCGGGCAAGCAGGGTGGGCATGACAGACCAACGACAGGTATGCTGTCCGTTGTTCAATCGAGCCGCACAACATTCCAACACGGCGCTGGAAACCGCTGCGTCTGTGGCTATGGACTCCGCTCGCGCGCATGACACCTGGATTGTCCATCTCCCTCGACGGCTCTGAAGGCTGCGGAAAGTCCATGCCGACGCCGCAGCAGTGCGGAGAGCACGCCCGTAAACTCGTGGAAAAACGTCGCCATGCCCTTCAAAGCTGATCGCGCCCTGCAACTCATCGACCGGGCGCGCCAAGGAGGCCGGCTCGGTCACGCCTACCTGATCACCGGGCCGAAGGAGGCGAACCTGGAAGCCTTCGCCACCCGCGTGCTGAACCTGATCATGGGGCAGAAGCAGCGGCTTTTGGCCGATTGGGCGCAGCAAGGCGCGGTCATCGTTGCGCCGGAGAGCAAGAGCCGCCGCATCAAGATCGAAACCATGCGTGAGCTGGAGCACATGCTGAATCTGAAGGCGGGTCCGCTTGGCCAAAAGTTCGGCGTGATCATCGACGCCGAGCGCATGACCACGGAAGCGCAAAACGCCTTCCTCAAGACGCTGGAAGAGCCGCCGCCGAACACGCTGCTGCTGCTGCTGACCAGCAAGCCCGATGAGCTGCTACCGACCACGCTTTCACGCGTCATCGAGATTGATCTGCTGCCAGAGGTTGGTGCACGGCGCTACTCTGAGCATGAGAAGAAACTGCTCGCGCTGCTAGAGGCCCAAGCCAAAAGCGCGAAGGCGAGCATGGCTACTGCGCTAAGCCTCAAGGCCGCCTTCGAGGAGGTGCTCGACGAACTCCGCGAGGACATCGAAGAGGATGCCGGCGACGACTTCGCCAAGGAGAAAGAGCATTATCAAAAGACCACGGACAGTAGCTCCTACCTCAAGGGCCGCGAGGAAAAGATGAAGGCCCTGGTTGAGGCAAGCTACCTGCACCAGCGCGATGCCATGCTGGAACTGCTGCTCAGCTGGATGGGCGACGTGGTTCGGCACAAGGTCAATGCTGAGCACTTCGACCTGCCCGAGTATCTCGAAGCCACCCGCGCCATCGCTGAGCGCAGCAGCATTCAAGAAGCCATGCGCCGCCTGCGCACCCTGAACAAACTAGAGCGCCACCTGCACACCAACGTGAGCGAGGCGCTGGCACTGGAAGTGTGCTTCACGCAGGCCTTCGGCTAAGCTGGAAAACACCGCCAGGCTTATGGGGCTAAGTCAAATCGCGCCGAAGTGCTTTTCGCGCACGGCGACGATGGCATCCAGCATCGCGTCAGCTTCGCCACGTGTACTGTTGTTCAGGCTGGAGGCAGCGCGGTTGTAACGGCGGTAAAGCAGTTTCAGGCGCTCTTTGACCTGGTCCTTGTTCCACTTGGGCTCGATGCCGCAGAGTTCTTCGGGTGACTTGGCCGGCTCCACCTTGTGGGCGGGTGCCAGGGCCTCGACGATCTTCTTGAGCGGCGTGTCGGCTTTCTTGGGCTCGATGTTCTTGGTCGCGGCACTAGGCTTCGCGCCTTTCGCGGCAGGGGCGGCCGCAGGTTGCTTGTGGAGCGAGTTGGAGAGGGACTGGACGAGTTTTTTGAACATGGCCGGGGGGAACTTATGGTTGATGATTGATGATTCCTGGTGTGGTGCGCTGGAGAATTGGCCGGCTTGGAGCAGGAAGCATGCGAGGGTATTCTCTGGCTCTACGTCCTCTGCTTATTCGATGCGCATTTGCTTGAGATAGCTGCGGCGCCGTTTCAGTTCTTCCTCGGTGAAGACACCCGCACCCTTGTAGGAGACGGCGACCTCACGGCTGCGTCCAGACTGCTTGTCCACGACTAGGGCGCGAACGCGCTGGTTTTCGTCGTAGCTGAAAGTCACGGCGATTTCGCAACCTTTGGCGCGATTCGGCGGCACTTCCAGGGTGATGCGGCCAATGACATCCACAAACTTCGGATCGCTGTCCTCGCCCTGCGTGATATCTACCTCGATGATGCGCTCGTTGTCCTCGGAGGTGATATACATCTGCGTGCGGCTGCACGGGATGGTGGTGTTTTTCGGAATGACGATAGAATTCTGCACCTTTTCCTCGCCCGTGGCGGCGTTGTAGATCATGGCCAGGGTGCCGTAGCTCTGGTTGCAGACTTCCTGAATACGCGAGGATTTCTTGGCAAAAATAGCGGCACCGAGCGCCACGCACTCATCCACGTTGCCACAAGACTTGGGTGTTTTGCCAAAGTGCTTTTCGAGCATGGTCTTCACCTTCGGGATGCGAGTGGAGCCACCGACGAGCACGACGTGATCGATGTCTCCTGTCTTGAGCTTGGCGGAATCCAAGGCCTGCTCCACGAGCATGAGCGAGCGGGTGATCATGCGGCGGATCATCGCTTCGAACTGCTCACGCGTGAGGTCAATACGAGCGAGGCCGCTGGTGTCGTTGCCGATGGTGTCACTGACGCGTTGCAGCTTGGACAGCATCTTCTTGGAGTCTTCCGCGGCTTGCAGTGCGCGGCGGCGTTGGCGCTCGTCGTTGTAGAGCGCGGCGTTGACCTGCTTTTTGTATTGCTCGGCGTAGGCTTCGAGCAAGATCTCGTCAAAGTTGCTGCCACCCAGATGGCGAGCGCCTTCGGACGTGAGGATGCGGATGTTGTCGCCAATGACTTCCAGAATGGTCGTGTCCAGTGTGCCACCGCCCATGTCGAAGACAAGAATGCGGCCCTGCACGCCCTGGCTATGCGCGTAATACACGGCAGCGGCCGTGGGTTCATTGACCAAGCGGCGCACCTTCAGGCCAGCCATCTCGGCAGCGGCGATGGTGCTCTTGCGCGCGAGTTCATTGAAGTTCGCAGGCACGGTGATGACCACTTCGGTGATGTCGCCCACGATCTTGGAGCAATCACGCCTGAGCTTGGACAGGATCAGCGCGGAAATCTCAGCTGGGGTCCAGTCCTTACCGTCGATTTTCACAACGTGGTCAGGATCATCCATGTGGCGCTTGATCTGGAAAAAGGTGCGCTCGGGGTCGCCGCCGTCGCGTGCGGCCGTGCCGACCAGCTTCACATCCTCATGCGAGTCGAAATACACGACAGAAG
>Ga0247831_1003826_pt1 | contig 21162 bp, 17 predicted proteins | sample LaCruzMarch2015__9_FD_192406 | JGI IMG/M metagenome (GOLD analysis project Ga0247831, IMG submission 192406) | Freshwater microbial communities from meromictic Lake La Cruz, Castile-La Mancha, Spain - LaCruzMarch2015_1m | ecosystem: Environmental > Aquatic > Freshwater > Lake | place: Spain...
GCAGGAGTCACCCGTCGCAGAATTGGCAGGCAGAGCACTTGCGCTTGCTTTTCCCGAACGTGTCGCCAAGGCGCGAGATCGGCGGGGCGGATTTATCTTGGCCAATGGCAGTGGCGGGGAGTTGCCCGCGCACGAAGCTTTAGCAACAGCAGAATTTCTCGCCATTGGTACCCTACAAGGCAAAGCGGCCAATGCGCGCATTGGGGAAGCGGCACGGCTCGACCGATCCGATCTTGAAGAGCTCTTTTCAGCCCAGATCGTAACCCGAACCCAGACACAATTTGATCGTACGCGCGGGACAATGCAGGGTCGCCATCAACGCCGCCTCGGCGCGCTTTTCCTCGAAGAGCGCCCAGTTTCCTTGACTGCGGATCAGATTGAAGCAGGCCTGCTCGACGCTGTACGCAGCCTTGGCATTGACAAGCTCACTTGGTCTGATCGCGCACAATCCTATGTTCAACGCCTAAACTGGCTGTACGCGCGTGATCCAGACCAATGGCCACAGGGCAAACCCGGTGCCTTAGAAGACACTCTTGAGGCTTGGTTGGCACCAGCATTGAACGGGGTGAAAACTTTGTCGGATGTCGATGTAGCTCAAGCCCTAGAGAACACATTGTCTTGGCCAGAGCGGCAGGCTCTGGCCCAAGCCGCCCCAACTCACTTTGAGACACCACTCGAAACTCGCCACATGATTGATTATTCGGCTGAGCAGGGGCCGACCGTGGCGGTACGCGTGCAGGAATTGTTTGGGCTTGAACGTCACCCCATGTTGGCGGGTGGGCAAGTGCCTTTGGTCTTCCAATTGCTTTCCCCTGCTCACCGCCCGATTGCCGTGACTTCAAATTTGCCGGAGTTCTGGAAGGCCGGTTGGCACGATGTCCGCAAAGACATGAAGGCGCGCTATCCCCGACATGTCTGGCCGGATGATCCCGCAACTGCGCAACCCACGGCGCGGGCCAAGCCGCGCACTTGACCTTCCTAGCGGGGCGCGTGAGGAAGGGGCATGACCTTACCCACTTTCGCTGATGTGCTAGAAGCAGATCGCCGCATCCGCCCCCTCGCTTTGGTAACCCCTTTGCTGCGCGCTGATGCGCTGGATCAAGCAAGCGGTGGCCAAATCTTTGTTAAAGCCGATTGCTTGCAACCGCGCGGTGCTTTCAAGATGCGCGGTGCCGCCAATGCGATGTTGAAGATTCCAGTTCAGGATCGAGCCAAAGGCGTCGTTGCCTTCTCATCTGGCAATCACGCCCAAGGGATTGCTTATGTCGCCAAGCATTTGGGGATGTCGGCAACCATTGTGGTGCCATCCGATGCGCCGAAGGGAAAGCTCGAGTCCGTAGAGGCCGACGGCGGCAAGATTGTAACCTATGACCGCGTTCTTGAGAGCCGCGAGGCCATTGGCGCAGCACTCGCTGAAGAGACAGGCGCTACCCTGATTCCACCGTTTGATCATCCCGATGTGATTGCCGGGCAGGGAACCTGCGGCCTCGAAATCATCAATCAAGTCAGAGAATTAGGGTTGGAACTTGATGCGTTGGTTAGTTGTGCCAGTGGTGGTGGTTTGGCGGCGGGCATTGGCCTTGCTTTAGAAGCGCTATCGCCCAAAACCCAATTGATTGGGGCAGAGCCTGTCTCGCACGATGATCTGTCGCGCTCGCTCGCCTTGGGTCACCGCGTCGCCAATGAGCCGGGCACCCGCACCATCCAAGATGCTTTAATGACTCAAATCCCTGGTGAATTGACGTTTCCAATTCTTGCCCGCGTTGGGACCAAAGGCGTCGCCGTCAGTGACGATGAAGTCTTACACGCAATGGCATTTGCTTTCAAATATCTGAGGATCGTTCTCGAGCCAGGTGGGGCAGCGGCACTGGCAGCTGTCTTGTCCGGCAAGGTGGCGGGCAAAGGCCAAGTAATTGCCGTGACTGGCAGCGGCGGCAATGTCGATCCTGAGATTTTCATGCGTGCATTGGCGATCCGGGTTTAGAACGGCTTTTTCAACTTTGCGCAGAGGCCTGATCAGCCCGGAACTGACGCGCGCTGGTCGCCGCGATCCCGGTGGCGATGAGCAAGCAAAAGGCTGCTAAGCTTAAGGCAAGACCCGGTAGAGTGGGTTCTCTTACAGGCGCGATTGACCATGCAAATATAGCGGTAAAGACAAGTGGGCCGACCATGCTGGTCGCTGCTTGAACCGCACCGACGGCCCCCTGCAAGCGCCCTTGTTCGTCCGGGCCGATCTGCCGTGTCAGTAAGGACTGGATGGCTGCTCCATAAATGCCAGCCAAGGACGCAATCGGGACTGAAGCCCAAAGAATGTATTGATTGGGTGCCCATGCATAAAGCCCATAGCCAACAGCGCCCAACAACAGCCCCACAATCAGAGTCGAAACCTCGCCAATACGGCGGATAATCCTGCCGACTAGGGCTGCTTGAACAATCATGGACGACAGGCCAACCAATCCCAAGGTGAGGCCTGCCACATCAGACTCCCACCCGTAACGATAAAAGCCATAAAGGACAAAGGTGGCTGGGTAGACGACTTGGGCGAAGTCGCACAGACCGCGGATCAAGGCGAGTTTCAAGATTTTCGGGTTTGATCCCAAAAATTGCAGCGAGTCGATCGGATTGGCGCTATTCCATCGAAAGGGCCTGCGATTTTCCGGCGACAGGGATTCCTTGAGCATAAACAGCCCAAATAGACCGTTCGCTGTGCAGAGCCCGGCTGCGACAAAAAATGGGAGCCGCAAGTCAATCTGCCCGAGGTAGCCACCAATGGCCGGGCCTAAAATAAAGCCCAAACCAAAAGCGGCACCCAACATGCCAAACTTTTGCGCCCGCGTTTCCACCGGTTCGCTGTCGGCCACATAGGCATTGGCAGCAGAACCCACGGCGCTGACAGCCCCAGAGAGAACCCGCGATAAAAGCAGGATCCAAAAGGTTGGCGCAAAAGCCGTCATTAGATTGGCAAGTGCTTGTCCAAAGTTCGAAATCAACAAAATGGGTTTGCGTCCTATTTGGTCGGACATCGCACCTAAGATTGGCATACTGATGAACTGCATCAGAGCCCAGAAAAAACCAAAAATCCCAATCATGTGGGCCGCTTCACCCACGTCTCCGCCCGTCATGTCCTTCAACAGATTCGGCAAGACAGGAACAATCATGCCCAACGCCAGCATATCCAACGTAATGGTAATAAAAACAAAGATAAAGCCGGATGAAGTGCGCTTCTCTGGCACTGCATCGATAGGGGTAGGTGGGGTCATGGGGTTGTGTGGCAGAAAATTCGTGCAGCGACCATAGGTGACGCATAAAAAAGCGTCATGCACACGCTGTATGCAGTGCCGTGTCATGACAGCTTCATTTCTATCTGCGAACCTAAGATCAGTTAGAGATCGTGTTGGAATCGCGTTTATATCATTTGGCATTCAAAAATTTGAACCGCTCAAGATACAGCAGCATGTCATGAAGTTGAATGCGCAAGGCTGAGTTAAGAATACTGGAGCATCTTATGAAAGAAGTCGCACAATCGTTGGCTTTATGGATCGTTTTGGCCAGTCTCGTTATGTTCGTATCGCGGACAGAGGCTCAAAGCAGCTACCCTCAGCAAGCAAGCACCTGCATCGAAGGTCTCATCTTAACCGATATCAGCACTTATTCGTGTCGATAAGGCGGAGAGGAACAATCTGCGCCTTCACCGCTCTTTATCAGCCCTTTTGCCTCTCGACATTTTTTCGTTCGTCCCAAGGTTTTTAGCTTTCCGTCCTGATTGATTGAACCGTTACTATAATCCCCTGCGTTGGACGGGGGATAACTAAATGGCGATCACGCCTCCTATGCTGCTTCTCCCTGCCATCGAATAGCGTGCTTACTGGCCTGAATCCTTGCTCTTGGCGGCATGAGCCGTTAGCGACAAGTCGACAACAAGGACCTTCAACCCATGGCAGTAGACGCAAATACCGTGCGGCGTGTCGCCCGATTGGCACGCATTCACGAACCTGATTCCCGCCTTGAAAGCTTAGCTGGCGAATTGAACACGATCCTCGGCTGGATCGAGATGCTCAATGAAGTTGATGTTGAAGGCGTTGAGCCGATGACAAGCGCCGTGGAAACAACGCTGCCGCTACGCGATGATGTTGTGACGGACGGCGGCAATTCGCAAAAAATCGTCGCCAATGCGCCTCGTAGTGCAGATGGATTCTTTGTGGTTCCAAAGGTGGTTGAATAAATGACCAAATTGACTGAGCTGACCCTAGCCGCAGCCCGCGACGGCTTGGCGTCGAAGGCCTTTTCCGCTGTCGAACTGGCCACAGCGTTTAATGCCGCGATCGAAGCCACCAATCCGCACCTCAATGCCTATGTTGTCACCACGCCTGAGAAAGCGCTGGAAATGGCTGCTGCGTCTGATGCGCGCTTGAAGGATGGCAAGGCTGGCCGCTTGGAAGGCATTCCCCTGGGCATCAAGGATTTGTTCTGCACAGAAGGTGTGCGCGCAACCGCCTGTTCCAACATTCTAGGTGAGTTCAAGCCAACTTATGAAAGCACCGTCACCAGCCAGTTATGGCGCGATGGTGCGGTGATGTTGGGCAAGCTCAATATGGATGAGTTTGCCATGGGCTCGTCCAATGAGACCAGCCGCTTTGGCCCTGTCGTTAATCCGTGGAAGCGTCAGGACGGGGCCAATGCTTCATTGACCCCCGGCGGCTCTTCTGGCGGGTCTGCTGCAGCAGTTGCCGCAGACTTGTGCTTAGGTGCGACGGCAACCGACACCGGCGGCTCGATCCGCCAGCCTGCGGCCTTCACGGGCACCGTTGGGATCAAGCCAACCTATGGCCGCGCAAGCCGCTTTGGCATTGTTGCCTTCGCCAGCTCGCTCGATCAAGCTGGTCCAATTGCCAAGACGGTTTTGGACAGCGCGATCTTGTTGGAGTCGATGTGCGGTCACGACCCTAAGGACTCCACCAGCCTGCAAATCCCCGTGCCTGATTTTGCTGCCGCTGTCGCCCGTGGCGTCAAAGGTTTGAAGATTGGGGTACCCAAGGAATACCGGGTCGATGGCATGCCAGAGGCAATCGAAAAGCTGTGGAGCGATGGCATCGCTTGGCTGAAAGATGCAGGCGCGGAAATCGTCGATGTTTCTCTGCCACATACCAAATATGCTTTGCCCTGCTATTATATCGTAGCCCCAGCCGAAGCTTCTTCCAACCTTGCGCGCTATGATGGCATGCGCTTTGGCGCACGCGTCGAGGGTGAAACCTTGACCGAAGTCTATGAGCAAAGCCGGGCGCAAGGCTTTGGCAATGAAGTTAAGCGGCGCATTCTGATTGGTACTTATGTGCTGTCTGCTGGCTATTATGATGCCTATTATCTGCGTGCCCAACGGGTCCGCACGAAGATTGCCGAAGACTTCCGGTTGGCTTGGCAGAAGTGCGATGCGCTTTTGACCCCAACCGCGCCATCTGCGGCGTTTGGCTTGGGCGAAAAGAGTGATGACCCTATTCAGATGTATCTGAATGACGTCTTCACCGTGACAGCCAACCTCGCCGGGCTGCCCGGAATTTCAGTGCCTGCGGCGCTGGATTCTCAAGGTCTCCCCTTGGGGCTGCAAGTCATTGGGCGGGCCTTGGATGAAGAGACGGTGTTTGCGGTTGCCGGTGTCCTCGAAGCACAATCAGGTTTCAACGCTAAGGCGAAATCTTGGTGGTAAATCCTTTCGCAAGCCTCTAAGAACCTCGAGGTTTGATTCAGGAAGGGCCAATCATGGAAACCGATTATCTGATTGTTGGGGCGGGGGCGGTTGGTCTTGCCTTTGCCGATACATTGTTGGCAGAGACTGACGCCCACATCACTATCGTTGATCGCCACGGTAAACCCGGTGGGCATTGGAACGATGCCTATAGTTTTGTCTCCTTGCACCAGCCTTCCGCCTTTTATGGGGTGAATTCGCTGCCGCTTGGCCATGATCGCATCGATGAAACGGGGGTTAATCAAGGTCTTTATGAGCTTGCGTCGGGCCCTGAAGTCAGTGGCTATTTTGAGAAGGTGATGAACCAGCGCCTGTTGGCGAGCGGTCGTGTCCAGTATTTTCCCATGTCGAATTACAAAGGGGACGGCCGGTTTGTATCCTTGTTGTCGGGCAAGGAAACCCAAGTTCATATCCGCAAGAAGACTGTCGATGCCACCTATTTCGGGACCACGGTTCCTTCGACCCACAAGCCGCAATTTGATGTTGAGCCCGGCGTTGATTTTGTGCCGCTCAACGAGTTGCCGCACCTGTGGAAGCGCAGCCAAAGGATGCCAAAGCATTTTGTGATCGTTGGCGCTGGCAAGACCGCGATGGACGCCGCCTGCTGGCTGTTGGCTTCCGGTGCTGACCCTGACTCCATCAGTTGGATCATGCCGCGCGATTCTTGGCTGCTCAATCGCCTGAAGACTCAACCCGGTATCGACTTTTTTGAGGAAACGCTCGCGGGCCAAGCCGACATGATGGAAGCTTGTGCGTTGGCGACCGATGTCGACGATTTGTTCGACCGCTTGGAAGCATGCGGTGTCATGCTGCGGATTGATCCAAGTGTCCGTCCGACAATTCACCGCTATGCCACCGTCTCGACCGGTGAGGTGGCGCAGCTGGCCCGCATCAAGCATGTGATCCGCAAAGGCCGAGTTACCTCGATTAGCCCGACCTCGGTTGTACTTGAGGGCGGGCAGGAGACGTTTGGCGAAGGAACCCTCTTCATCGACTGCTCCGCCAGTGCGGTGGAGGATCGCCCCGCTGTGCCCGTTTTCCAAGGCGATTTGATTGTGCCGCAAATGATCCGCCTTCCTCAGCCCGCATTCAGCGCGGCGCTGACCGCCTATGTTGAGGCCAATTACGAAGATGATACCACCAAGAATGGCCTATGTGGATCAATTCCCTTGCCGCGCACCTTGGAACTGTATCCCCGGGCGGTGCTGGGCAATATGATGAACCAATTGGCGTGGAGCCAAGACCCCAAACTGCGTGAATGGATTCGTGAGTCGCGTTTGGATGGGTTTGGCAAAGTCATTGCCGCTGTTGATCCAACCGACATGTCGAAAGTGGCGATCTTGAAGAAGTTCCGCAGCTTTGCCATGCCAGCGGCTGCCAACCTCACCAAATTGATCCCGCCATCTTGAAAACGGCACGACCTCGCGCCAAAGTGGACTGATACAAGAACGAATAACACTGCTGAATAACACTGCTTGGGGGAGATGGCGCGATGATTGGGATTACAGCCTTTGGAGCCTATGTGCCGCGCCTGCGCTTGCAGAAGAAAGCGATGGCTCAGACCAATGCGTGGCTCGCGCCTAATTTGATGGGTAAGGCGAAGGGTGAGCGTGCCTTTGGTAATTGGGACGAGGATGCCATCACTTTTGCGGTGGAAGCCGCCCGCGATGCCTTAGGGCCAGACGATGATCGCTCGCACATCAAGGCACTCTATTTTGCCTCCACCACCGCCCCCTTCGCTGACCGCTTGAACGCTGGCATTGTGCAAGCGGCTTTGACGCTGGAACCCACGATCCAAGCCGCCGACATCTCGGGCACGCAGAAAGCCGGCATGACGGCATTGGCCCAAGCCCTTTGTGTTGCTAATGGGGCACCTGAGGGTGCAAATCCTAGTCTTTTAGTGGCAGCAGGTGATCGGCGTGTGCCAAAGGCCGTCTCTGCGCAAGAATTTGACTATGGCGATGGCGGCGCGGCCATGGTGGTGGGTCGTCACAATGTGCTGGCCGAATGGGTGGGCGGGGCTGCCAGCACGGTTGATTTCGTTGATCATTTTCGTGGGGCAGACGAGGCCTTTGATTATCAATGGGAAGAGCGCTGGATCCGCGACGAAGGCTATATGAAGATTGTGCCGCCGGTTTTGACCCGGGCTTTGGCCAGTGCGGGGCTTGAGGCCGCCGCCGTCGACCACTTCATTCTGCCCAGCACGTTTAAGGGCATAGCAGAGGGCATCGCCAAGCGCTTGGGTCTCAAGGCTGAAGCAGTATGCGATAATCTGGGTACAATCGTGGGCGAAACGGGCTGTGCCCACGCGCTTTTGATGTTGGCTGGCGTTCTGGAAAAGGCGCAAGCTGGGCAGACGATTTTGGTGGCGCAATTCGGGCAGGGCTGTGAGGCGCTGGTCTTTAAAGTGACCGACGCAATCACCCAATTCAAACCCCGTGTGGGGTTATCTGGCTGGCTCGCCTACCGGAAGGAAGAGACCAGTTATATGAAATATCTGGTCTTCAATGGCTTGGTTGAGTGGGATAAGGGCATGCGGGCGGAGAAAGATAACAAGACCGCTTTGACCACGCTGTATCGCTATAATGACGGCATTTTGGGCCTCGTTGGCGGTAAATGTCAGGTCACTGGCACAGTGCAATATCCGCGTACTCGCATTTCCGTTGCCCCGAATTCGCCCGAAGTCGACAGCCAAGAACCCTATAAATTTGCCGAACGCGCTGCAAAAGTGCTGACCTACTCAGCGGACTATCTGACCTATTCGATGAACCCACCCAATCATTACGGCCAGATCGACTTTGAAGGCGGCGGCCGGATCTTTATGGACATCGCCGATGTTGAGCCCGGCGAGATCGATAGCGGCACCGAGGTTCGCATGGCGTTTCGCGTCAAAGAGTGGGACGACCGACGCGGCTTTACCCGCTACTTCTGGAAAGCGGTGCCGGTACGGTGAGGCGTTTTACTTCTTAGTCGGTGAGAAAGTTGGGATATTCTCGGTGAAGCCAAATACCACGACATCCAAAGGCATAGAACCATAGTCGGCATTCTTGCAGCCCAGCTCCTTTGTCGCTTTTTTCCGAAGAGTCCATTGCACTTGCCAATTTGTCTTGCCGACAAGGGGGAAAATTTCATTGCCGCCGAGCCCAGGTAAAACCTCAGTTTTGAGGGCGGCTTCTGAATTGTCGCTTGGTCGATAGGACAGGAGAATCTCTTTGTCACACTGATTTGGATTGCGCCAAGACACCACGAGCCGCCGATCCGGGTTGACGAGGAATTCTTGCGGGGCTTCCTTGAGGATCTTTGTCTTCCGGCTCGTGCTTAATGAGTCGGGCAGATAGACTTGTTCGAACTGCCCGGCGGACTTTTGACGGTCGAGCAAAAGCAGCGCCTTAGTCGTCCAATAAATGCATACAATGACAAGCCCAAGTGCGATCCAACCAACGGTTTCACCAGGGGTTGGCAGGCGTGACTGGTCCGAGTCCACGCGCGTGATTTTTATCCTAGCCCTGAAGTCAAATTCCGGAACAAATTACTCCTTAAGTAGGCATAACATAGGTTTAAAGGCGGGCGCTTACAAGGCCATTTGAGTGGCGCCACAAGTGTCCCGACGAAATTTAGCACGCGGGAGAGTTTCCTTTTCGTCTGGACCCATTTTGGTTGAAACTGAGTGTCACCAAAATGGCTCGTCTAGGATTAGCGCGACATCTACACAAACGCGTGCAAAAGGACCGCGTGAGCCACGAGCTGCGCATGTCACCGCGTACAGATGCGCAGCTAGTGCTGCGCGCTCCATCCCCCCAACACCCATAGCCCCGCGCGGAAAACCACCGGGGGCGCACCTTGTTGCCCGAAGGCAGAGGGGCCGGGGCGCGTGGTGTGCGCCAGATAGGGTGGGCCAGATTAATGGACTGGCCCGGAATACGACGCAAACCATGCGCCCCGGCTGAAATAAGTACGCGTGCCCAAGGGAAGATCATGAGCCCTCCTCTGTGGTGACATTTCCCCCGCCTGTACATGAAGATTTCATCTTAAGCGCGTTTTGATCCAAAGGATCAAAGTTGCGCGGCAACAAAAATGAAACGATCCCGCGAGTTTTGTTTCAAGCCTATTGAAAGACTTGACCTCCGGCTTCACACGGCAGTCGGTCTTGAGCACACCGGGCATAAGGACAGCTAATCCTTATGAAAACAAGAGGCAGCCACGTCTGCCCCGATTAACCCCGCTTACCCATCCCCAACCGGTGTCGCCGCTGCAGCAACAACGCCCTCTCGTCGGAGATGGGCCTAGGTTATGGGAGGTTTGGTGGGTGGGGGATAAGTTTTTATCTGTGCCTTTGCCACAGCCCCCCTTAGGAGCGATGGGAGATCACAGGTTCGGGCAAGTTGCTCGCTCTCCGCTATCACTGCGGTGGAGATTACAAGCGCAGCTCGTGGCTCACGCGGTCCCCTCAACCCACCGACAATATCCCCCGCGTTGCCGCGCAAACATCATCCTGCCGCATCAGGCTTTCGCCGATCAGGAACGCCTTGGCACCCGCCGCTTGCAACAGAGCAATGTCGGCGCGGGTGTTGATGCCGCTTTCGGCTACGAGGAGCCGCGAAGGCGGGATCATGGTCGAAAGGCGGGCGGTCGTCGACAGATCTGTGACGAAGGTCTTGAGGTTGCGATTATTGACGCCAATCAGTTCCGCATCGAGCTTCAAGGCGCGTTCCATCTCGGCTTCGTCATGGGTCTCGATCAGGGCATCCATGCCGTAATGCTTGGCAGCGGCAACCAGATCAGCGGCGCGTTTATCGTCCAGAGCGGCCATGATGACGAGGATCGCATCGGCACCATAAGCGCGGCTTTCGGCGATCTGCCAAGGGTCGACCATGAAGTCCTTGCGCAGGCAGGGCAGGTTAGTGGCCGCACGCGCAGCGACCAGAAAGCTCTCATGGCCTTGGAAGCTAGGCGCATCGGTGAGGACGGAGAGGCAAGCCGCGCCGCCCTGTTCGTAAGCTTGAGCCAATTGCGCGGGTACAAAGTCTGCGCGGATCAGGCCCTTTGACGGGCTGGCCTTTTTGATCTCGGCGATCAGGGCAGGGCGGGTCTCAGCGGCCCTTTTCAGGGCGGTGGTAAAGCCACGTGGCGCGCTGTGCTCGGATGCCAAGGCCTCCAGTGCCGCGATGGATTGGAGGGGCTTACGGGCAGCCACTTCGTCGCGCTTATAGGCGATGATTTTGGAGAGGGTGTCGCTCATGATGGCGTCCGATTGGTAAAGGCGATCAGCTGATCCAGCTTGGTGAGCGCAGCTTTGGAGTCGAGACTTGCTGTGGCGCGCGCCAAAGCCTCTGTGAGGTCTGAGGTTGCAGCACTGGCCACCAGGGCTGCAGCGGCATTCAACAGCACCACGTCGCGGTAAGGGCCGGTCTCGCCCTGCAACAGCGCACGCAACGCCACGGCATTGTGCGCCGCATCGCCACCCTTGAGGGCCTCAAGCGGCGCTGTGTTAAGACCGAGGTCACCCGGATGGATCTCAAGCTCGGACAGGGTCTTGTCCTTCAGAGCTGTGACTTGCGTGGGGCCAGATAGCGACAATTCATCCAAGCCGCCGTGGCCATGGACGACCCAAGCGCTTTCACAGCCAAGGCTCAACAGGGCTTGCGCCATCGGACGGCGCTTGTCATCGGCGAAGACGCCAACCAATTGGCGCTGTGCGCCTGCCGGATTAGAAAGGGGGCCTAATAGATTGAAAATGGTGCGGAAACCGAGTTCACGGCGGGCGGGGCCAACATGACGCATGGCGGGGTGATGGGCTTGGGCAAAGAGGAAGACGAGGCCGACTTCATCGAGGGCGGCGGCGCATTGATCAGGCGTCAGCTCTAGCTTGACACCCAAAGCCTCTAAGACGTCGGCGGCCCCTGACTTGGAGCTCATGGCGCGATTGCCATGCTTGGCGACCTTTTGCCCGCAGCCCGCCAGAACAAAGGACACAGCGGTCGAGATGTTGAGGGTGTGAGACCCATCACCACCTGTGCCACAGACATCTAGGCACGCAAGGGAAGTGTCGACCCGTGTCATGGCCCCACGCATCGCTTGCGCGCCAGAGGCGATCATGTCGCTGGTTAGGATCAGTCGCTCTAGGCCCATCAAGAAGGCCCCAATTTGAGCTTGGGTCGCTTCCCCGCTCAAGATGGCGGCAAAGGCTTGGTCCAGCATGGCCTGGGGCGGCGCGTCGCCATCGCGCAAGAGCGCCAAAGCTGGTTTGATCGCCTCACTCACGATTGGCTGGCTTTGGTTGACTGCAAGAAGCGCTGGATCAGCGCGTGGCCGTGCTCAGAGGCAATGCTTTCAGGATGGAATTGGACACCAAAGATCGGCTTGGCCACATGGCTCATGCCCATGATCTCACCATCAGCCGTCCAAGCATCGACGCGCAAGGAATTGGGCAAGCTTTCGCGCTCAACCGACAAGGAGTGATAGCGGGTTACCTCAAACTGCTCGGGCAGGCCTTCAAACAGACCCGTATCGGCGTGCGTGATTGTGGAGGTCTTGCCGTGCATGATCGTCTTGGCGCGCAACACGGTGCCGCCATACGCTTGGCCAATCGCTTGGTGCCCTAGGCAGACTCCAAGCAACGGAATGTCGTCGGGCAGGGCCTTGATGAGGTCGAGGCAAATGCCCGCTTCATTGGGGGTGCAAGGACCCGGTGAAATGATGATGCCGTCCCCGGCTTGGGCGATCGCATCTTCCACGCTGATGCGGTCATTACGAACAACATGCGTTTCAGCACCCAATTCCTCGACATAATGGACGAGATTGTAGGTGAAGCTGTCGTAATTATCGATGAGCAGGATTTTCATGCTTGGGCATCCTTCTCGCCATAGCGACCTGCATCCTCGGCCGCGCGCAACAAGGCCTTCGCCTTATTGACGCACTCATTGTGCTCACTCAACGGAATGGAGTCGAGGACAACCCCAGCGCCGGCTTGGGCATGGAGGACGCCGTCTTTCAAAACGCCCGTTCGAAGCGCAATGCACAAGTCCATATCGCCACCGGCAGAGAAATAGCCGACGCCGCCCGCATAGACACCACGACCATGGGGCTCTAGCTCGGCAATGATCTCCATCGCCCGCACTTTTGGGGCGCCAGAAACAGTGCCTGCTGGAAAGCCTGCGAGCAAAGCATCCAGCGCATCAAGGCCCGGCTTTAAGCTGCCCTCAACATTGGAGACGATGTGCATGACATGGCTATAGCGCTCGACCTTGAAACTCTCTGTAACGCGAACCCCGCCACGGCCAATACCGACAGGGCCATCATTGCCACCTGGTTTAGAGCGGGAGACGCGACCAACATCGTTGCGACCAAGGTCGAGCAGCATGAGATGTTCGGCCCGCTCTTTGGGGTCATTCAAAAGCTCTTCTGCCAAAGCTTCATCGAGGGCAGGGGTGGCCCCACGTGGTTTGGTCCCAGCTATCGGCCGCATTGTCACGGTGCCGTCGCGCAAGCGGACCAAGATTTCTGGGCTAGATCCCACAATATCAAAGCCGTCCATCCGTAACAGAAACAGGAAGGGCGATGGGTTAGTTCGCCGCAAAGACCGGTAGAGCGAAATCGCCGAACCCGAGAAGGGGGCGGAAAAACGCTGGCTCGGCACCACTTGGAAGATATCACCAGCGCGAATGTAGTCCTTGGCCGTCTCCACCTTCGCCATATAGGCTCCAGGGCTCATGTTCGGGATCGCTTCGCCTAAGGGGCTGGGCTTGGCGACGTAAGACGGCACGCGCAAGGGCGAAGGGCCGTCCAATGTGGCCCAAGCTTGTTCTAGGCGCGCACGACCCTGTTCATAGGCGTCACGGGCAGAAATCCCGGGCTTTGGACGCACAGGCGTCACCAAAAGCAATTCCTGCTTCACCCCGTCAAAGACGATCACAAGGCGCGGTCGAACCAGAAGCGCCTCGGGCACGCCAATGGGGTCAGGCGCTGTCTCAGGTAGTCGCTCGACCCGGCGCACGGTTTCATAGGCGAGATAGCCGAAGAGGCCTGCCGCAGGTGGCGGCAAATCACTTGGAAAGTCGAGGGCGCTTTCTGCGATCAAAGTGCGCAACGCCGCCAGTGGCTCTTCGCCACAAGGCACATAGTCGCCGACTTGGCCGGTTTCATCAATCACAGCCTTGGCCGCACCTGATTGATCGACCCGATAGATGAGGTCGGGGTCACAAGCAACGATGGAATAGCGCCCCCGTGTCTCCCCGCCTTCTACACTCTCAAACAAGCAAGAACCCAGACGGTCTGCGCCTAATTTGGCGATGGCCGAAACAGGTGTCTCTAGATCATCGATCCGTTTGGCACGTAAAGGCGTACCGCGCCCTTGCAGATAGGAAGCTTCAAACAGCTCAAAACTAGGTTCAATGGATAGCACGTTCGCCTACGGCTGTTTGGCCGGCACTGCGGCTTTGCTGGCGGCGGCGGTTTCTTCGGTATCACCCAAGGCGCGGCCCATCATTTTGGTGAAGAGCTGGGCCTTTGCGCGATCCCGGGCGACCCGTTCTAAGGACGCAATCAGGTCGCGCTGGACTGAGGCACGCACCGCAGTCTCGGCCTGAACCAAACGATCTGGAACCGTGCCTTCATCGTCCTTCAAGATGTCGTCGATCCGCACGACGGTGTATTCAACCCCGTTGGCGGTAGGCGCAAGGACCAGTTCACCCTTTTTCGCGGCAAACACAGCTTGGCTAAGCGCTTGGCCACCTTGGCCGCGCAAAAGCGGCTGGGTCTGCTTGGCGACGGGCAACTTATATTTCGCAGCCGCAGCTTCCATACTGGTCTTCTTCGCATCTGCCAAAATTTCCTTGGCTTTGGCTTCTGCCCGGACACGAATATCGCGACGAATCCACTCAGTCGTCAATTCGTTGCGGATTGCGGCGAATGGCGGTGGTGCAGCAACATTAATCGCATCAATACGGACCGCGACATAACGATCACCGGGAACCGGGGCCAAGTCCGACGTATCGCCTTTGCCGCCCGAAAATGCATCTTTCAGGACCGTTGGCGCTTCGACAAACTCAGGGGCAGGCTGTCCTGTTGCAGCCAGATTACCATCCGCAATCACGTCTTTGATTTGGACCAGTTGGAAGCCTGCTTTAGCGGCAGCAGCTTCGAGAGTTGCCCCTTCCGTGATCGCCTTATCATAGGCCTCGGTCGCATCGGTCAGCAGTTCGCCGGCTGCGGTTTGGCGTAGTTGCGTGCGGATTTCGACCGCAGAATCTTCAAACTTAGCCTCTTTGGCTGCCACAGCTTCGGTGACCTTGATCGCTGCGAAGGGTTGCAGCTTGGCTGCCACAACTTGCACATCGCCTTGCTTCATCTCGAAGGCAGCTTTGGCTACATTTTGATCGGGAATGCCGCCGATGGTCACGTTTGACAACACGACTGGTGAGGACAGGCCGAGTGATTTTGCAATGGCTGCGGGGTCTTCACCAGCACGCAAGCGGGATGCAGCTTGATCGGCCTTCACACGATCCGAGGCGACCAATTGAACCAAGCCGCGCTTTGCTGGCGATGAAAGACGTTCCTTGTTGCGGCCAAAAATCTCTTGAGCTTGGGCTTCATCCACCTTCACTTTGGCTTCGAAGTCAGCAAGACTTGCGACAACCATCGTTAGCGTGCGTGTTTCGGGCCGCATCAATTGGGCTTTGCTCTCATCATAGAGCGCTTTCAATTGAGCGTCGTTTGGCTGGCGTGGACCGCCGACAAAACCAGCAGGAACCGGAATAATAGTCACCATCCTGCGTTCTGTGCCATAGGCTAATGTCTGGCTGGCAAAGACGCGTGGGGCGCGGAAGCCTGAGCTAACGGCCAAAGTTAGACCTTGACGGGTCAGGTCAGAACGCACGCTGCCTTCGAACTCAACGGGGGTAAAGCCATTATCGCGCAAGGCCATCTGATAGGTATCTTGGCTAAAGCGGCGGGTGATTTGGTCTTGGAAGGCAGGGATTTTTGCAATCTCAGCCTGAACCACTGCGTTTGCCGCCTTAATGCCAAGGCCGTCGGTCATCGCTGCAAAGGCGCGGCTGGCGACCATTTGTTCCAGTACTGCGCTATCCAGACCTTGAGCGCGCGCCTCTTCGGTTGAGACATCGCGTTTCGCATCGGCCTTCGCGCGCTTCAAAAGGCGATCAAACTCTTTGCGGTACTCGTCCTGCGTAATCGACTTGCCAGCCACCTTGGCAACCGCATCCGGAGTGCCCCCGGTGAAGATATCATTGATCCCCCAGATCCCGAACGAGATTACCAAAAGGCCAATGATGATGCCGGAGACCCATGAACGGGCAAATTTTCGAAACGCGGTGAGCATGGAAGATCCTGATGAAAACTTACCTTAGCATAAGGATCGTTGGGAGAGGGGGCAAGGCAAGGCCTGCACAGCGCGGGCCTTGGACTGCAGGTCTCTATCTGGTGATTTGCAAAGTTCGAATCACCTGCCTATGCCAGACTGGAAATGATGTCTCAAAGATGGCGTCTACCCTTGCCTATGATGGAGAAAACTGTGGCAAAACTATTGGTCGGAAACTGGAAAATGAATGGGGTTAAGGCGGCTCTAGAAGAGGCAGTCTTAATTGCTGCTGCGGCTAAGACTGTCCAGAGCCAAGCAATCCAATTGGCCATTTGTCCGCCAGCTACGTTGTTATCGCGGTTAAGTGACATGACCTCTGGCACGGGGCTTTTGACCGGAGCGCAAGATTGCCATGCAAAAGTCTCTGGTGCCCATACCGGCGATATCTCTGCGGCTATGATCAAGGATGCAGGCGGGCATTTTGTCATTGTTGGCCATTCGGAGCGCCGCGCGGACCATAGTGAGACCAGCGACCACGTCCGGACCAAAGCCCACACCGCGTTGGAAGCTGGCTTAGTTCCCATTATTTGCGTCGGCGAAACCCGTGTCGAACGTGAAGCTGGCCAAGCTGAAGCCTTGGTTTTGGCCCAAGTTGAAGGTTCAGTGCCAGAGAGTTTCCCAGAAGGTGGGCTCGTCATTGCCTATGAGCCCGTCTGGGCAATCGGGACAGGCTTGGTTCCGAGCGCGGCTGATGTCTTGGCTATGCATGGTGCCATTCACAATAACTTAGTTGGTCGTTTTGGTGCCTTGGGAGCAAGCATCCGGCTACTGTATGGCGGCTCGGTCAATGGGCAGAACGCCAGCGACTTGTTGCATCTCGCCCATGTTGATGGAGCTTTGGTAGGTGGCGCGAGCCTCACAGCGGCTGGCTTTTTGAAGATTTTGCACGCGATCCAAGAATGAATTAATCATCGTAACGTCTTAGCAACAACCCTGTGTCAAAGGCTATGTCCGGATTAAGGGGTGAAATTCCTTTGGATAAGCAAAGACTCGCAGCTGCGACCGTGCTGATTTATGATCCCGTGCGCGGCAACATGCTGATGACACGCTCAGTTTTGCATGGGATTGGGTTCCGCCGCATCGAGGGGATGACCTCGCTGCGCGAATTGACCCGCCGTTTGCGCGACGTCGACATTTCTCTTTTGGTTATCGAAGCAACTGAATATCATAGCGATGTCGTTGAGCTTTTGCGCGCGCAGCGACTTGGCGAGTTGGGCATAAATCCCTTCATTCCCGTTATTGCGACGCTTTGGGCAGGCTCAACCGATTTGGTTGCTGATTTGATGAATGTTGGTTGTGATGATGTGCTGTTGCGGCCATTTTCTCAAATTCAGGCTTTGGAACGGGTGCGCGCCATTATTTCGGGGCGCAAACAATTTGTTGTGACCTCTGATTATGTCGGGCCTGATCGCGGTCGCTCATCAAAGAATCAAATGGCACCTGAGACTTTCGACCCGCCCAACACGTTGCGCGACCGCGTTGTGATGAGCAATTTTGATCCTGTAGCCCAATCAGAAATACTGGCGGCCGCCCGGCGAAAAGTCGACCAAGATCGGTTGGCCAAGCTTGCTCGTCGCATTGCTATGGCCGCAGAAGTCATTATCCAAGCCCAAGGGCGAGGGGATGCAAACGCAGGCTTTGTTGTTGATTTGCTCGAAAGTTCTGCAGAACTTGTCCGTGCTGCTAAGCGTCTCGACATTGATGAAGTGCAAGAGATTGCCCTGGTGCTCGAAAATGTGGCCGCGCGAACCAGTGCACCGGGGCCAGAACGTGTCGAAAATGCCAATCTAACACGTCAACTCGCACTGGCCCTCTATGTCGCTTACGCGGTTGAGGGCGGAGATGCTTTTAAGGCGGAATTGGAGACCACTTTGGACAAAGTCCGGGGTCGGTTGGACAAGGCGAAAGAGCGTGCGAAACGCCGCCATACCCTGGCGCTGTCGTTGGTCTCTTGAAGTTCGGCCTCGAAAGAGCGACATAGCAGCCCTAAGCGCAGGGTTTTGCGCCCCATCCATTCACCTTTAGGCCCGTTCCATGTTCATCCAAGCTGTTCTCATTCTCCACCTGCTGATTTGTTTGGCGCTCATTGGTGCCATTTTGCTGCAGCGTTCGGAAGGCGGCGGGGCCTTGGGCATGGGCGGTGGTCCGTCCTCCATGATGTCAGGGCGTTCAGCCGCGAACTTTATGACGCGCACGACCACTTTGTTGGGTGCGGCGTTTCTGGTCACCAGCGTCACATTGACCATTATGAACAAATCCGCGACTAAACCTGCGGATTCCTTGATGCAGGATGGCCGCACCAAGGACGGTATTCCGACTAAGGGCATTGATCTGTCTGTGCCAGCGGCCCCGACAAACGCCATCGCGCCTATTCCTGCAGCACCGGCTGGCGGCATCCCTGCTTCGGCACCATCCGCACCCCAGCCAGCGCCCTTATTCCCGGCTACACCGGCGGCACCTGCTACCGAGCCAACACCGGCAGAAAAAAAATAAGCGGCTAACCCCCATTTCTTTCCAGTGGCGCCTCTTCCCTTTTGCAGGCGTTGCGGCTTAGAACGACCTCCCATGACCCGATATGTGTTCATCACTGGGGGCGTGGTTTCCTCGCTCGGAAAAGGCATTGCATCAGCCGCGTTAGGCGCGCTGCTGCAAGCTCGTGGCTATAAAGTGAGGCTGCGTAAACTCGATCCTTATCTCAATGTCGATCCCGGCACGATGAGCCCGTATCAACATGGCGAAGTCTTTGTGACCGATGACGGCGCAGAGACGGACTTGGATTTGGGTCATTATGAGCGCTTTACCGGCGTTTCCGCTGCCAAAGCGGACAATATCACGACCGGGCGCATCTATCAGGAAATCATCGCTAAGGAGCGCAAGGGTGAGTTTCTGGGCGCGACCATCCAAGTCATTCCCCACGTCACCAATGCCATCAAAGACTTTGTCTTGTCTGATGCGGGCGACGCCGACTTTGTATTGTGTGAGATTGGCGGCACGGTTGGCGACATTGAGGGGCTGCCGTTTTTTGAAGCCATCCGTCAACTTGGCCAGCAATTAGATCCTCAGCAGGCGGTGTATATTCACCTGACGCTGCTGCCCTATATTCAAACGGCTGGCGAAATGAAAACCAAGCCAACCCAGCATAGCGTGAAGGAATTGCGCTCGATCGGTATTCAGCCCGATATTCTGATTTGTCGTGCCGACCGCCCGATTCCAGAAGATGAGAAGCGCAAGATCGCGCTCTTCACCAATGTGCGTGCCAGCGCGGTGATCCAAGCCCTCGATTCGGCGCACATTTACGAAGTGCCAATGGATTATCATGCCGAAGGCTTAGACCGCGAAGTTCTGCGCCGCTTTGGCATTGTGGATGCGCCAGAGCCCGATCTGACGAAATGGGAAGCCATTTCTAAGCGCCTGCGTGCCCCTGATGGGGATGTGACGATTGCTGTCGTCGGCAAATATACCGCCATGAAGGATGCCTATAAGTCTCTGACTGAGGCCCTGCATCACGGTGGTTTGGCCAATGATGTGAAGGTGAATATCAATTGGGTTGATGCGCGCGCTTTTGATGCTGACCAAGAGTTGCTGACGGCAGAGCTTGAAGGCGTGGATGCGATTCTGGTCCCGGGTGCCTTTGGCGATTCCGGCGCTGAAGGCAAGATCAAGGCGGTCCAGTTTGCCCGCGAACGAAAGATCCCCTTCTTTGGCATTTGCTTTGGGATGCAGATGGCTTGCGTAGAGGCCGCTCGCAATATGGCTGGCATTTCTGAAGCCTCGTCGACTGAGTTTGGCCCGACTAGTGAGCCTGTGGTTGGTTTGATGACCGAATGGGTAAAAGGCAATGAACGCCAGTTGCGCGGGGAAGAGACTGACCTGGGCGGCACCATGCGTCTGGGGGCTTATCCTGCCGTATTGAAGCCCGACTCCGTGGTCTCGCGAGCTTATGGTGGAGCTTTGAGCATTCAAGAGCGCCACCGCCACCGCTATGAAGTCAATATGGACTATCGAGAGACCCTTGAAGCGCAAGGCCTTGTTTTCTCTGGTGTGTCACCCGACGGCGTTTTGCCTGAGATTGTTGAGCGAGCCGATCATCCTTGGTTTGTTGGCGTTCAATATCACCCCGAACTCAAGTCGCGTCCTTTTGAACCTCATCCTCTGTTTGCGGACTTTGTGCGCGCGGCTTTGGTTCAGAACCGGTTGGTTTAGGGCTGCCGGGTACGATTTGGCAGTTTAAAGAGCTTACATGAGGTTTGATCCAACAGGATTGAACGCCCATTACGTTTTCGACCGGTCTGATTTCGCTTTACATCGCCAAATATAGCCTTAGGGTTGCAGAATTGGTGAGAGGTTTGTGATGTCTGCATATAAGATTGAACCATTGCATGATTGGGAATGGGGCCTTCGGGCGGCTTTGCGGCTGATGTGGCACCACCGTTTGGTAATGGTCCCGCTAACGCTGGCTGCATTGGTCTTTGGCCATATTATTCCGGCGCAGCTTGACGGTTTGATGCGTGGCAACTTGTCATTTTCGTTGCCAGGGCTTGAATATCTCAAGCCACAGCAAATCACAGATTCAATTACCAATAGTGCCATGATCATTACGATGGTTACTTTATATCTCAAGTCAGCTGAAGTGGTCACAAGTTGGCAAACCGGGGGAATTGGGCTGCTTGTGATCATGTCGTCGGAGTTCGCTGCCTTTGTGGGTTATAGGACCATGTGGGCAGTCATGGAGGCACTCGAGCATCCTGCCGCGCAGGGATTGATCTATTTTGCAATGATTGCGCTTGTCATAGCCTATGTAAATTACACCTTCTGTCTAGCCGCTCAGGTTTTAATAGATGGGAAAATGAGTTTAGCCCGATCCTATAAGGGTGTGGCGCGTCGTGAGTGGCGTCTTTGGTTTTCTATGCTTTTGCTGTTTGCTCTTGCAGTGCCGATTTGGGGCCTGAGCAGCATGGAAGAACTGATCGGTGAACATACTCCACAAGCTCTAACGCTGCTGCCTTACTTAGAGGGCGGCCTTAACTCCTTTGTTTGGGCGCTCTCG
>Ga0247831_1003828_pt1 | contig 21159 bp, 19 predicted proteins | sample LaCruzMarch2015__9_FD_192406 | JGI IMG/M metagenome (GOLD analysis project Ga0247831, IMG submission 192406) | Freshwater microbial communities from meromictic Lake La Cruz, Castile-La Mancha, Spain - LaCruzMarch2015_1m | ecosystem: Environmental > Aquatic > Freshwater > Lake | place: Spain...
CCGGAGCCTGGTTCTGCCTGCATCGCGGCAAGACGCTCGCCCAGGCCCTGAAGCTGATCGAGACTGACGGCATCCTCCATCCGAACTGATCTGCAGGCCGCCGCGGTCCTCACCGGACGGGTACCTTACGCCTGCTCCCACGACCGGTCTAACGACCCGACCCAGGCGCAGAGCACGGCCAATCGCCCCATCACGACCACCTCATCGGATGCCTGCGATGGAACCGCGCCTGCGTGATCTGAAGGGCCACGAGCCGTTTCGCCGTTCGTCGACCGGACGCAGTCCCTATGCGGTGCGCGAACCCAGCACGAACTTCCACGGCATGTAGATTTCGCCCTTGAACACCTTGTCGCCCTCCGCGCGCGAGACGCGGTTACCGTAGAATGCATCGGTCTGCTGGGCGGGGATCAAATGGGTGGCAAGGCGTTTGAAATCGACCTCGTCTTCGAGGATTTCGATCGTCCAAGCCTCGCCGAGCAGGTGCCGCAGATAGGCGGGCGAGTAGATGTTGTTGTGTTGGTAGCCGCGATCGAACATGTCGTCGAACAAGTGCTCCGACAGATGTTTGCGGATCTGGACGCATTCACGCCCGATCAGCATCCGGAACAGAAACCGGCGGACCTCGCCGGTCTCTGCGATGAACCGCATCAGCGGCTCAATCGACGGCACATGGGGGAGCGTGTTGGCCGAAATGACTGTCTCCTCGCCGGCGTAGCTATCTGCGGGTTCCAGCACCGATCCATGCGTGAAGGTTACCGCCGGTTCGTTCGCGAAATAGCCGTTCCCGGTCGCCACGCTCGCCTCGATGATGTCGACGCCGTGGTACCGGATCGAGCCGCCCGTGTAGATCTTGCGCAGGACCGGAAGATAATGACCCGGCCCGCTTCCGAAATCGACGATCGATAAGTCGCCGTGCATCCGGTCCTGCACGATCTGCGCCATCGCGCGCGCCGAATCCATCTCGACCGATTCGAACAGACGGCTCGCGAGCACGTCGGCGTAGGCGCGGTCCGCATCGAAGTAATTCCAGCCGTCCTTGGGTGTCATGCGGTTGAGCTCCTTGTGTCTGCCGCGGACCTACGCGTTAAAAGTTCTTTAACCAACGCTGCCACCTGCTGCGGGTAACGCGCGGATTCCTTTGGCACATACCAGCGCTCAAAGGCCGCCATGTCAGCGAAGCGGGGTAGCGTTTGGTCAAGCACCTGCCGGACGAATGTCAACACCGCCTCTGCGTCTTCAGCCATCGGGAGGTCGACGATCCGGGCGATGTCGCGGAAATGATTGTAGGCAAAGAAACGCACATTGCTGTGAATGTAGGGCAGGCCAGGCTCAGGATCGAAGCGTGTGTTCATCACTGGCTTGCCGAGGCTGAGCGAGTCGATGGTCATCGTCGAAGCCAGCGAGACAACGCATTCCGACAGGGCGATCTGGCGGGCCAGGTGGGTCTCGTCGTCAGGGCCCATCACGCGTTCGACATACATGTCCTTACGGCCTGGGACGAACACAAATGACCGCGTTAGGTTGTTGAAGGCACTCGCCCCATCAGGGTCGGAGAAGGGGTGCAGCCGTAGGATCAGGCAGACGTCGGGCGGCAAGTTCTCTTCGAGCCGGCGACTCACCTCGGCCATGACCGCGTACTCGAGCGGATCGGTCCGACCCGGCACACGCGTCAGCTCGCTATACGACCCAGCGTAGAGAACGAACCGCCGATACCCTTCGATGCCAATGCTCCGCAGGTAGGTCTGCGCGTCGCTGCCACTTGCCAGTCGGGCAAGCACGGCCTTGCGCGGATAGCCAGCGATGACCACGTGATCTGCCGGAACCGCGAAGATCTCTTCGAGCTCGCACTTCATCTTGGCGTTCCACACCACGATCTTTTCCGCCTTGAACGGGAAGAAACCCTTGGTGGTGAAGTTGTCCCAACTGCCTGCGATCGTCAGGATCGGAATGAGGCGCACGCGGGCCTCGGCGATAATGCAATAGTCGATTGAATTGAGGAGGGAGCGAGTACCGATCAAAAGATCCGGCGCGCCTTCGATCTGTTCTCTCACCTTTCGCTGGCGGAATAGCCGCAACATCAGCTGTTCGTAAAGGCGGAGGAAACGCCCGGTGCCGATCAGCTTCCGCAGGGCGACGAGCGCGGCCGCCAGCATTTTTCTGCCCGGCCGTCCGGCCAGCCCCTGCTCAACGTACACGAATTGGTCGGAGAACAGGTAGAGGTAGAGGCTCTTGAGCAGCCGCTCGGCGGGCGTGTCGGCGTAGGGCACCAAGCCCTTCAGGTCCACGCCCGCCGCCCGCGCCGATTCCAGTTCGGGCAGGTCGGGATTGAGCGTGTAGATCGTCAGGCGGATGGCAGGATCGTCCGCCAATTCCTGCATCAGCCCGCTCCCGACGAAGTCGCGGATCGACACCGCGTAGGGCAGCACGACCGCGACGCGGCTTTCGCGCGCCTTGGTCATGCCGGGTACTGGCGGGGATCCAGCTATGCGAGGTCCGCCGTCGTCTAAGTGGCGGCGCGAGCTGAGGAGCTGGACCGGGCTGATCGAGGCCAAGGAAAGTCCAAAATTTTAGAGTGATTTTAGCAGGAACGGTGCTTACGGGTTACCTAGACTCTGGTTCGGGACAGCGCAAGCCAAGCCCGAACCCAACCACTGGGTGACCTATTTCCAGGCGCCGGCCTCGAACCTTCCGCGTCTTGGACTCCACCTATGTCGCGACCGGGGCCAGCTTCGTCCTACGCCGTCTTCGTGGCCGACGTAGACGCCCGCCAAATCCTGGGCGGGAGCGTCAGCCGGACGGCTCACTTAAACCAAACAGCCTCCGGGAAACGCGGGGCGGTTCAACTTTTCCAGGTTCCGGAGGCCCGGGCCGCATCGACCTTGGCCCCGCCTCACCCTGACCCCGTTATCCTCTCCGATCTTCGGCACCCGCCTCAACAAAACCGGTCTTGACCATAGTCGGCTTTGACGTAGGCAGTCTCGCGGAGCGCCGTCGGCGGAGGGCAAGTGCACGATCCATGACGAAGGCCAGGAACAGGTAGATAATCGTCGTCGCCTCCGAGATAACGTCTGTGTAGATCGACATCACCACGGCGACGCAGGCAGTCGCGCCAGCGATCAAAGGAAAGATTCGGCCAGACCGCGCCGCAAGCATCATACGCGTCGTCAGGAAGCCGAACAGAAAGGGTAACAACAGTACGCCTGCCCACCTGAAATCGTGCCACCAGTACACCAAGATCGTCCCGTTGTTTATTCCCTCGAAAAACTCTGTAGGGTTCAACTGCGACCGGTCCACGAAAGACCAGATGAATCCGCGAAACATGGTTAACCCGTATTGCGGCTCTCCGGAGCGTAGAACGCCATCGAGCGTTGCAGACATGTTCAGCAGGGCGGGGGCCCCGGAGTAGATGAACAGCTGTTCCAGCAGGGGCGAATAGGTCATGACGTCAATCTCGTTGATGCCGCGTTGGTCGTTGGTCCAGATCAAGCCAATTCCCATCAACACAAATGCGCCGAGCGAGGCGGCCCACCGTACCGAGTTGCCCATGAAAACTTGTCGGATTGCGTACGGATAGAGCGCCCCAACAAAGATCAAGTAAATTGCAATGTTGAGAACTCGGGCCTTTTGATAAGTCAAAAGGTAAGCACCGATGGTGAATATAACGGGTAGCAAATATATTAAATTACGCTTGTCAATATACCGCAGAAAGAATATTACAGCAGTAATATCAAGAAATAAAATCAGGTGGTTGACTGTCCCTAGATAGAAATTATTTCGACTGTCTACAACCGCCGTCGCATCGCTTTGACCTGACAGCGTGTCGCCCAACCCCGACAGGGCATAGGAAACTGAATAGACCGCCAAGCCAGCCAGAAAGAACATCCATAGGCCGAGCATGTTGACGCGCGGATACGGCACCACGCTTGGGCGACGCGGCCGGTTGCCGTAGGCCATGTAGCTGCCGACAGCCACAGAAAGGAACATGATGATGAAGACCAAATAGGTGACACCGCTCACGCCGCGATTCATAAAGCTGTAGAATACGCTTGTGAACGTAAAGGGCATCGACGAGAGCAGTAGTGCTGGCGTCCACGCAAGAAGCATGATCAGCGGAACCGCGAGAGCTCGGCGCACTCTGAGCATAAAAATTACGGCAACCGTGATTACCAGCGCCACCAACAGAAATTTCACACGCGTTCTCTCGTTCTAACTCTCACACATCAGGTGCTTCAGCAGACCCCTGAAGACGTCATACGACATCTCTGTGGTGGCGAAGTCCATGCCGCGCTCGGCATGCTCACGCCGCGCCGGCTGATCGGTCAGTATGTCACGCAAGCGATCGGGCCAGTCTGCATCTTTGGCGACAATAGTGCCTGCGCCGCTCTCGGCGACGACATTCGCCCCGATCCCTCGTGCATCCGTGACAAAGGGCACGCCGGCGGCCATATAGATGAAAATTTTGCCCGCTCCCCGCTTCAATGACAGGCTGGATTGATCGAGCCTGTGCAGTCCAATGTCGAATTTCGGAACCTCAGCAAATTCGAGCTCTTCGTTCCAAGGCAAGCAAGTCGTTGGCAGGTGCCGAAAAGGGTAGTCGACTTGCGTCACACCGATCAGTGTCAACTCGATCTTCATTTCCCCAGCCAAGGCGTCCAGATGGGGAAAAAGTGGAGCAATAAAATGCAGCGTACCGGGGCTCCCAGTCCAGCCCACCCGTAGCGGCGCGTCAAGGCGGCGCTGTGGCGCCGCGGCCCGACCCGCCTGGTAGCGTGTCACATTCACCGGGCCATAGAACTGGATCACGTCGTTCCGCGGCAAATCGCGCTGATAGCAGCGGTTCTCGACAATGACATGGTCGGCTCCGTGTACCATCCGGTCGAAGGCGAAGCGACGCAGCGCCCGCTTCAAACCGTGGCCGATTGAATCCACGGGATCCGAGAAATCGAAGATTACCCGCTTGCCGCCAAGTCGAGCCGCAATCGATACCAAGGGCCACAGTATCAGGGTCTCCTGAATATAGACCACGCGCGCACGTGCGAACCACCAGAGCCACAGTGGTGCGCGGCACAGCAGGCGCAGGGCCAGCGCGGCCGGGCGTCCCACCAGCGCTGTGGGGACAACGCAATCAGAGCGCCCGGGGGTGATGATTCCCTCCAGCGCCTCAAGATGGTCCCACACACGCAGCCGGGAACTGGCGCGGCGGCGGTCTCCGATGGCGAGCACAAACAGCATCAGGCGTTCCGCGGGCCGGCGACAATTTTGCCGCTGTTGACGAAATCTCGAATGGAGACCGCGTGGGGCATGATTGCAGCGATCCGTCGCGGGGGTCGTGCAGTAAATGCGCTCTCGGTCATGGATCTACGTGTTTCCGGTTAAGTCCAGTCAGGAAATTTTCTAGCGGCGTCGAAGAAACGACAAGTGGCCGAAAGATCTGATCCATCAGCTCCATCTTATTGGCCATTCGCAGAAATGCCTTCAGGATCGGCACCGGCGCCGGAAAGCTGCGTAGGGGGCGGCCTTCCTTGGCTGCTACGGCGGCGAAAATTTCCTTGAGTGTATATGCTCCGGGGTCGGCGACTTCGAACGTTGCTGCGTAACCCGCGGGCCAATCGTGCGCCGCCAAAGCGCCAAGCACCTCGGTGAGCCGGTCGATATGCAAATATGCCCTCTTCACCCGAATTCCGTCGATTGGAAGAGGCAACCGTGTGTCAACAATCTTGCGCAGCGTGGCAAATGATCCTGGTGCTTCCGAGCCCCAAATGGCCGGAGGTCGCAGAGACACGCAACCGCCCCCCAGCGAGCACGCGGACTTCGCAAGTAATATCTCGCTACGAGCCTTTGCCTGGCCATAGGCTTCGAGTCGCGATCCTGGGCGGCACTGGTCCGATCGTGCGGCGATAGAACTGACGTTGACTACTCGCGCACCGGGTAACCCGGTCAACGCTGGTACCAGCCCGTCAGTAATCGCGTCGATCGCAGCCCCTCGGAGCCCGTCGGGAAGGGCCGGATCATGTGCCGCGCCGGCTAGGTGCACCAGTGTGACGCGGGCGTCAGCAGGGCCAGTCTCGACCGCTGTTCGGACGACGTCAGCCAGATCGGCGCCCCCAGCGTTGTCGGTGCCATAGGCGAAACAGCTCACCCTCGGATTGCCTCCAAAGAGTGATTCTAGCCGCCCGGCAGACCGGCCGATGGCTGATACTATGGCCCCTGGTGTCGCAACTCGCGCCACAAGCGCGCGCCCGACGAAACCGCTGGCACCCGTGATCAACACATGATTGTGGCAGTGCGTCATGAAATCTGCCCCGTCGACGGGGCTGTACGGGACAAGACCCGCTCGAGCCAGCTGTCTACATGATAAAGTTGGGCCTGGTCTGGGGGGATCGGCGAGAACGGCGTTTCGAAGAAATCCGGGTCGAGCTTTGGGGCCTCACGGTCAATCAACGCCACTCTTGTAGGGTCATAGAGGTCATAGCTCTGCACATGGCGGTTGGTTGTAATGACTTTGCGTCCGCCCAATAGCGTTTCGATCGTGCGCATTGTAAGTCCGACCTGACGGGGATGTTCCACGTCCACCACCGCGCGGGACCGGCTGAGAATATCCTGGTACTCTGCTGTACCCAGCACATGCCGGGCTACACCGACTGGGCCGGGAAACAGAAGTCCCGGATCGCGCAACGCGCGGACACCTTGCACCAGACGGTTTTGGACATAGGCGTGTACCCGATAGTGCGCGCCGGGCAGAGCCGCGGCCAGCCGCCGCAACACCCGGTGGCGATCACTATGCACTGATCCGACAAAGCTCCAGTCCCAATCGGCGTCCCGCACTAGGCCCGGGTCGATGACGGGCACTCGGCTAAAGAGAGGCACGAAATCCCAACCCTGCATTGCGGCATCGCCATGGTCGAAAGTCACCGTGCGGTCGCAGAGCTTTGACAATTCAAGCGCGCCAGACGCGTTGCGCAGGCTGTCCCAGAGATACAACGTTGTCCGCGCCCGGTGCGCGCGCTGGTGTAGTGCTTCGAGTGTGGAAGGCGTTATGCCGTCGCCCTTGACAACGAGGATGTCGGTGATCTGCGCTGGATCCTCGACACGGTCGAGAGCAGCGTGGATCTGCGCCTGACTGGCGTTTCTGGTCAGGCTGGGAGCCAGCTTCAGCATGCCTTTATACAACACCGAGCCGCCGCCGCGCGCGTCCACCCATTGTGCCGTGATGCCCAGCCGCTCCGCCGCATCCAGGATAGCGAGATGGTAGGAAAAGAACTGGGGGCATAGCAGCAAGAGGCGTCGGCGGGCGGCAGCTGGCATTAGTTCGACAGCCCTTTTGAGCGCAACTCCCCCTCGGCCTGGGCCGACCGGTCCTCATAGGGGGGCTGGGTGTGAGCCCACGCCACGAAACGGCCGATTCCATCGGTCAGGCTGACTGTCGGCGTGTAGCCCAGAAGCGCGCGGGCGCGGCTGAGATCGGCCCAATTGTTGCGGATATCGCCGACCCGGTAGCGCCCGGTCACTTCGATCGGGACATCGAGCCCGGCAGTGCGTAACAACAGCTCAGCCAGCTCGGACACTTTGGTCGGGGTGCCCGCGCCCAGGTTCATCACTGTCCCATGTGGAAGCTTGGCCTCCAGCGCGGTGACCAGCCCCGAAACTACATCGTCTACATGCACGAAGTCGCGAGTTGGGCTGCCATCCTCGTAGAGCGGTATTCCAAAGCCCTGGCGTGCCCGGTTGAAGAAGATCGAGATGATTCCCGTATACGGATTCTGAAGCGACTGGCCCTCGCCATAGACGTTCTGGAACCGGAAGATCACTGTGGCGGCCTTCACGCTAGGGCTGGCTGACAGCAGCAGCAGCTCCTGTGAGGCTTTGGTCGCCGCATAGACCGAACCTGGGTAGAACGGCAGCGTTTCTGGCGTTGCGATTGGATCCAGCGGGGCGCCGTCTTCACTCGTCAATTCCCACGCGTGTGCAGCCAGAGCCTCCGGGCTGCGCGGGCTGGGCTGCGCGAGGTTGCCGTCAGGGTCGCGATAGGCGCCCTCACCATAGACGCTACGGCTGGAGGCAAGGAATATCTTGCGTGGCCGCGGGGTGCAGCGCGACAAGACCTCAAGCATGTGGGCGGTACCCAACTCGTTCACACTCACATACTGGGAAATCTGGTACATTGACTGGCCAGTCCCCGTCTCCGCGGCGAGATGGTAGATGGCATCGGCGAGTTCGAAGGCGTCCCTCAGCGCGTCCAGATCGCGCACGTCGGCCCGCACCAGCGTCAACCCCTCCGGCAGCGTCAACTGGGGCAACGCCCCATGGATCTGCGGAGTCAATGAATCGATAGCCGTGACCTGATGGCCTTCGGCTATCAGTCGTTCAGCCAGTTTGCGTCCGATAAAGCCGGCACCGCCTGTGATCAGGATTCTAATTTGAGCCCCCTATTGCGAGAAGAATTGGAGGCGATAAGCCCCGTCAGAAAACTGAAAGTGGCAGCTGCGCAGCGATCCCAAGCATAGTCTGCCGACCGAGCAAGGCCGGCTCTGGCCCGGTCGAGCGTGGCGTCGTAGTCGCTGAGTGCTCGCTCCAGGCAGGCTGCGATGGAGGATGGATCCTTGGGATCGAAGTAGAGACAAGCCTCGCCACCGATTTCGGGCATCGGATCGGCTGAGGAGGAGATGACAGGCAAGCCGGAAGCCATCGCCTCAATCACCGTGTTGGGCAAGTTCTCGCAGGCCGAAGCGAAGACCATCAGATGGCACTGAGCGTAGAGGCCCGGCAGTTCTTGATTCGATACCGCCCCGGGATAGTGGAAGATCAGCCCTTCGGGATCGAGCCGCGCCATAGCCGCCCGCACCTCCGCCTCATAGGCAGGATTGGCCCAGCCTAAGAACGTTATCCGCAGCTGCGGATAACGAGGGCGCAGAGCCATCACCGCCTCCATCACTTCGAGCTGGTGCTTGTAAGGCTCGAGGCGACTACAATAGATCAGTTCTACTGGCCCGGTTCTATCGAAGGGGCGATCTCGCAACTCAGAGGGCAGGGGCTTGAACAGGGCCTGGTTTACACCGTGGGGTATGATCTCCACCGGCCGCCGCGCCGCAGCGGCACCCAGTAGCGGCTCGACGGATGCGCGAGCGGTTTCAGTCAGGTAGATCATCGCTTGCGCGCCAGCAAAACTGCGCTTGTGCACATGATGAAGCAGGGACAGGCGTAGCCGGCCAAATCCCGGCGGGTAGAGCGCCCAGAGTTCGGGCGAAAACGGCATCATGTTACGGCTGATCGTGGCGTATGGTCTGAACCCGCTCACCATCACCCCACCCGGCGCATAAAGCAGATCGCACTCCGCCCGCCGAAGTGCACGTGGCAGGCCGAATGCGGCATAGGCAATTCGCCAGTACAGCCTCCGCTCCAGGACGGCGACGGGATGATGTCGGATCGCCGAGCTCTCCGGAAGAGTGGCTAGCAACGAAGGAGCGCCGAATAGATGAAGCTCGGAGAAGCCGTGTTTTTTCTGATCGGCCACGGACAGGAGGTTGGTGATGTAATTCACTCCTCCACCGTCGCGGATATTATGCAGATCAATCCCGATACGAGGGCCGGGCCGGTCCTTCGAAACGGCCACCGAGTCCTCCTTCATTCCGGAACGCGGGCGGCTTCCCCAAGCCAGCATGGGGGCTTCGATCAGGTGCCAGCTGGCCAGTCCGTAAGCCATCGCTGCGATTAACGCGCACACCGCGAAAACCAGCCCGTTTTCGGGTAGAATGCCTTGTGCGATGGCCAACTGCATCAAGGGGTAGTGGCTCAAGTATATTCCATAGGAAATGTCTCTATGGCTTAGCGCGTGTGTCACCTGGGGTAGTCGAGTCAGGATCAGAATGACTACCAGCAGCCCCGACATTTTTGCGACCACATCTACGGTCCCAAACATCAGCCCCAGCCCGGCCACAGCAGCATAGCAGAGTACCGCCGCAGGCCAGCCCAACCCCTTACGCGCCAGCCCGTATATCAGCAGTCCAAGCCCGAAGAAGTGCAACTGTCCCGGCATCTGGTGCGCCAGGGCCGCAGGCAGCCGTACCCCGTCGGCCTCGATAAACCCCAGGAATGGGACCCACATGATTCCCACCAGCATCGTACCGAGGACCATGGGGACAAAGCCTATCCTTCGCGCCACCAGCCACAGTATTGGCACGATAAAGTAGAACATCATCTCGACTTTGATGGTCCACAACGCACCGTTGATCTCGGGATAGAGATTGCTCTCGAAAACCCCGGGAAGCCCAGGCTGCAGGAAGTTCAGCAGACTCAGATTCGCCGCCAGATAGCGCGCTATCGAAGCGCCGGGTGGCATCTGCCCCCCCAGCCAAAGATGCTGGGCCAGCACGAGGCAAAGGAAGAGCAGGACCGCCGCCACATAGGCCGGAATGATCCGGGCGACGCGTCGGCGCAGATAGGGCGCCAGTTCGGGCGCGCGCTCGAAACTGCCATAGACGAGGAAGCCGCTGAGGATGAAAAACCCCTGCACCGCCACCTCGGACGAGAACACCTGACGCAGGATGTCCCATTCGGAATAGCCGGCAAGTTGCACCGAATGCGCTATCACCACGCAGACCGCGAAAAACAGGCGCAGTTCCTGCAGGTTGTGAAATTGCAGCCGGCGTCCGTCCTCCGTCATTCCGGCCCCGCCACCTTGTCTCCCATTCCCCCGCCCATGGCCGTCCTAAGCATGATGCGCAGCTCCTGGCCGATCGAGAGGTTGTCGATGTAAGCGCGGTCCCACTCGGCCAGACGGTCAGGGTCAGACATATCGACCCCATGAACCTGGGCCCAGCCTGTGATGCCGGGCGTGACGTCGAGCGCGCCCACGGCGTTCCGGGCCGCGATCAACTCGGTCTGGTTCGGCAAGCAGGGACGGGGACCGACCAGGCTCATTTCGCCGCGCAGGATGTTCCAGGCCTGCGGCAGCTCGTCGAGCTTTGCAGCGCGCAGGACACGCCCCACCCGTGTCACCACCGCAGGGCTGACCAGATGCGTGCCCAGTGACTTTGTTCCGGTCGCCATGGTGCGGAATTTGACGCAGCGGAATACCTCTCCGCCACGGCCAACCCGGGCCTGCCAGAACAACCCGGGGCCAGGCGACGTCAACCGAACGGTCAGCCAGATCAGCGCCAGAAGCCAAATCAGTAAGGCCATAAGCAGGATGAAGCCAACGTCGCAGAGACGTTTGAACATGCGCAATCGAAGGCTCATTGTGTGAATTACCATCAAGATCGGCTGCGGACGACTAACCAATGCATTGTCGCCGAGACAATCACTGCCGAAATGCAGCTCAAGGCGAAGAAGGCCGTCGCAGACATTTGCCATGGCCAGACGACGGCAACTGCCACGAGTGCGACCATGCCAGCCAGATAGGCAATTGTCATGACCACGAAATCACCCTTGAGAGACAAGTAGGCAAAGTTGGCCTGTTGCCAGGCCACGGGCAGGATCGCCAAACCCGCGATGACCAGCAGACCGGGGCTGAAAGTGTAAACAGGGTCGGGATTGACCGCCGCAAAGACCAGCGCTGAAGCAATCACCAGCGGCATCCCCTGCAGCCACAGGGTAAGGCAGCGGCGTCGGATCGCCCCCATGACGCTGCGCAGTTCCTCGCCCCGCTTGGACGCGAGGCTCAGAGCAGCGAAGGCCTTCTGATATTCGATGTTCAGCAGCACGACCAACAAATTGTTCAGTGAGCGGATTACACGATAGACCGCCACGGTGGTGGAACCAGCAAGCGCTCCCAGGATCAGGGTTTCGACGTTGAGCAAGTTGTTTTTGACGGCGTTTAGCGTCTGTCCCTTTAGCAAGAACAGCGCAACGGCGCGCCAAGGCATCGAAGTATTGCGTGATGTGGTGTCCGGCGCTGGCGCGGCTGCATCCGGCTTCTGCCCTATAAGCGCAGCGAAAGCCATAAGCGTCAGCGGCCTGACCGCCATCAGCCCAAGCGATACGGACAGGAAGGACTGCGCATCAGGCCGGGCCCAAGCCAGCCACAGGCAGCCAAATCCGTAACCCGCTGTCGAAACCAACAGCGCGGCTATTATGTAGCCGGGACGAGCTTGCGCCCGGAAATAGCCTTGGCTAGCCCCTTGGAAGGCTGTCGTAGCCGTCGCCAACCCTGCGAACAGCCATTCCGGGGTAATGCCACCGGGCCAGAGGGCGTGGTTTTGCGCCCAAATCCCGGCCAAGACGGCTATCGTGAGAGCCAGAAGCGCCTCGATGCCCAAGGCGGCGCGATATGCCGTCTCCAATGTCAGGCCGTGGTTCGCTCTGAGGAAAAAGACCAGGTCATAGGTTCGGCAGGTCAGCAGCGTGCCGATGATCAGAAAAACCGCCTGCCACTGTAGCGCCTGGCCAAGGGTCTCTGCCGGTAACAGCAACCCAGCGCCAAGATTAAACGTGCTGACGGCTGCAACCGCGGCAACTGTAGCGCCTCGTTCAAGCATTGCCTTTCCGCGCCCACGCCTCTTCAAGGCATTGAGCCATAAAGTCCTCGACTTGTTCGAGGCTATTGTGAGTGAACCCCGAAATATGCGGCGTCACCACGAGTCGCGGCCCGAATTCCTTTAAAGCCGCTCGCACAGCGGGAGACAATGGGTCTGGCTCATCCCACAGTACATCCAGCGCTGCCCCGGCAATGTGCCCCGTTCGAAGGGAATCGAACAAAGCGGCTTGGTCGATAATCTCGCCGCGCGAGGTATTGACGAGCATCGCCCCTCGTTTCATGCGTGAAAAATCGGCTTGTTCTATTAGTCCTGTAGTCTCATCCGTCAGATTAACATGGATAGACAGAAGGTCGGCCCTTGCCAGCCCCTCCTCGCGAGAGACAGAAATTTGTTGCGGCACTCTGCCGGGTATCGGGTCATGGGCGACCACTTGGGCGCCAAAAGCCGTATAGAGACCGCGAACCTGCCGCCCGATCCGGCCGTAGCCGAGTATGAAGACGGTGCTGCGCGCCAACTCTCCCCCCTTGAATGGGTAGCGATCCCAAGCTCCTGCCCGCACAGCCTGCGCCGCGTCCGGAAGGCGTCGCAACAGCGACAGCGCAAGCGCGATCGTGTGCTCGGCTGTAGCATGGATCGTATCGAGGAATTCGGTTCGCCCGGCCAAGCTGAGCACGTCAACCTGCCTGAGTTCCAGCGCGGCGCGGTCCAAGTGATTTAACCCCGTTGTCGGCGTCACCAGGAAGCGCAGCATCGGAAAGCGAGCAAGGAAGTTTTCGTCGATCCGCTCGGCAAGCCGCACGAAGATCGCCTCTACCCGTGCCGGGTCGAAGGCGTCCTGCGATGTCACTACGGGCGCGCATCGAGCCAACCGCGCCCGGGTTGCGGCGGGAAAGCCGTCTGGCTCATTCAACAGGATCACGGTGCCCTGTCTTCCATAACAAGTTTCAGGACTCTCAGATCAAACTCAGTGTCGACGTTGACCGAACTGTTCGCATCCATGACATAGGCCAGCATGTCATCGGTAATTATGCGGCCCTCATCTACCTGTCGGGGACCGAACACGTAAAGCGCCCCGTTACGCAGGTATAGCGGCGGAAGATCCTGCCGCCGGTGCCGGGCCAGCTCAGGCATCAGCGGAACCAGCCTGGCGCGACCGCCGCCGTCCTCGATCCTGTACATTCGACCAGGGTGTCCGTCTTCGACCCGAAAGACGCTGCACACCGGCTGCCCCGTCTGCAGGAATAGCGCTACCGCAGCAGTGATGTCAGTCGGCAATCGCAGCGGCGAGGTGGGCTGTAGCAACGCCACCGCATCATAGGGACCGTGCTGGCCCACTGCATGGATGATGCTGTCGATTACCGGGCTATCGTCCTGGGCTATGTGATCGGGGCGCCGCAGCGCGATGGCGCCGTTTGCCTCGGCTACGGCGAGGATCTCGTCGTCGTCGGAAGAAACGATAACCTCGTCCACCCCCGCGGCCTCGAGCGCCTGGGAAATGGTGTGTGCAATCAGCGGCTTGCCCGCAACCAAGCGCATATTCTTGCGATGCACGCCTTTTGAACCACCGCGCGCCGGGATAAGCGCCAGAACTTTAGGCATCTTGGAACCGCTTGGACGTCAGGACCGGACCCGCGCTCAGAATCCGCGCAATCCGCGCGCCGGCCCCGCCGTCGCCATAAAGGTAGTCCGCCGGATAACGTCCATGGGTGATCTGCTCGCGCACTGCGGTAGCAATCACTTCCTGGTCCCAGACCGTGTCGCGAACGTTCGCACCCCGGGCCCTTCCGATCTGGCGGTCGCCGATATTGACCACCGGAACGCCCATAAGCGAACACTCACGCACCCCGACGCTGGAATTGCCCAGAAGGCAGCACGCCTCCTTCAGCAAACGCAGGAATATCCGCCCATCGAGGTTTTTGTTGTAGCGCGCGCGCGTCATCAGTCCGTTTTCGCGGACTACACGGATCGCCTTGGAGGTTGCATCAGAACCGGCATCCACGTTGGGCCAGAATACAAGTACGGGTAGTCCGATGCTGTCGAGTGCGTGGAGCGTTATGCACATGCGCTCGTAGCTTGCGCCGTGACTATCGGTCTCCGGATGCTGCAGCAGGACGATGAAGGGCTCGGACAGGTCCACATGCGCACCCACTCCCTGGGTGTCGACCGCCTGCTGCACCTCGCTCAATGGACCAGCCATGGCATCATCGACGATGTCGAGGGACGGGCAGCCTGTGACGTGGATCGTGTCGGGATGTTCCCCCAACTGCCGTACGCGTCGCGCCGCTTCCTCATTGGCCACCATGTGCAGATCGGAGAGCTTGGTGACCGCGTGGCGCACGCGTTCGTCGATATTTCCTGTGACCTCCCCGCCTTGCACATGGACTAGCGGAAAGCCACAATAGCTTGCCGCTATGGCGGTGCCGATGGTCTCGTAGCGGTCGGCGATGCTCACCACGTAATCGGGCTTGAGGCGAGTCAGCGTCTGGGCCGTTCCCGAGATGGTGTTGGCGGTTGTCGCCGCCATATTGACCAGTTCGCCGCCTTCGACAAATGTGTAGAGCTCTTCGACTACGTCGAAACCATCAGCGCGAATATTATCGACTACGCGTCCGTAGCGGTCCAGCAGAGCCGAACCCGAGCAAACCACTGACAGGCGTATTCCAGGATCAGCCTGCATTGCAGTCAGCGCTGAGCGGACGCGGGAATAGCTGGGGCGTGCGGTTATGGCAACGCAGACATGTTTCATCAACTCAATCCCGTCCTACATCGGCCAGCGACAGTGCACTATCGCGCGCCACAGCCCGTGTCAGCACTTGGCCGACGAGCTGGTCGCGTTCTTCGTACCGGATCCCGCCGCCGGGCTTTTTGTAGGCCAGGTCCCCAGCTTCGAGCACATGGCCCATGGGCAGGTCGCGCCGCGCCACAAGCGAGCGCGTAAAGATGCGCAGTTCCTTGGCTAAGTCGCCCAGTTGCAGCTCCTTGCGGACCATCGACTGGCGCATAGTCCACGCAAAGCGCGCGCCCTGAACCAGCGCTGTGAAGGCCTCGGGGGTGAGCGAGGCCGGTACGTCGGGGCCGAACATGGCCGGATGCAGCGTCAGGTGCACCTCAAGCACTGAGGCCCCCTGATAGGTCGCCACAATACCTGGCACGGGACTGCCAGAGTGGTCCGACAGGCCCACCAGCGCGCGATCGCCGAAATGGTCGCGAAACGCCTCCATTACATTGAGCCCGACCTCGCCGGGGGGCGTGGGATACATCGTGGTGCAATGTAGGAGCGCCACGTCGATGCCCTGGCCGGTGAAGCGTTCGACCAGCCGCTCGCTAACCGCGAAGTCATTCAGGCCCGAGGAAAGCAAAACAGGCTGCTTTGTGCGTTCAATCCGTTCTAACAATTCTTCATTGTAGATTTCGCCCGAGGCGACCTTCCAAGCGGGCATGCCCAGCTCTTCGAGCCAGTCGCAGGCCATGACCGAGAACGGAGAACTGAGGAAAATCAAACCCTTTTCATCAGCCCGCGCCTTGAGCGTCGCCCAGTGCTCTTTGGGAAATGACATCCGCTCCCAGTAGGCATAGCGGGAGTCGTCCTGAAGGCTGAATTTCTTGCGCCAAGGTTCAGCCGGGGTGCTCTCTTCGGTCGCGATATGAGTCTGGAACTTGATGGCGTCGGCGCCGCATTCCGCAGCTACATCGACGAACGCCAGCGCCTGCCCGAGACTGCCCTCGTGGCTTTGCGCGACCTCGGCGATAATGAGGGGCGGCTGATCCGGCCCAACGCCTCGTGATCCGATCTGCACGGAAATCCTCCTACATAAAGCTTTGATTGTCGTTGAGCCGCTGCGTGACAAGTGATCGTAGGGCAGGGTGCCCTTAAGATCGAAGATCACGGTCGAGGTGTGGATCCAGCATAACGGGCGTCGGGAGGGATGTCACAGTAAGCATTGTGGACCACTGTTTTACGATGGTGCCATCATTGCCCTCTGGTGCAGATGCGAGAAAAGGGAGGGCTGATTTTAGCTGATGAGTTTTCTCAGGTAGGCACCGTAGTCGCTCTTGCTCAATGCTTTTGCGGCCCGGGCGACCTCTTCCTTGTCGATCAGGCCAAGGCGAAAGGCGATTTCTTCCGGACAGGCGATCTTGAGACCCTGCCGCTTCTCCAGCACATGGACATAGTCGCTGGCCTGCAAGAGAGCTTCATGAGTTCCCGCGTCGAACCAGGCAAATCCGCGCCCTAGTTGTTCGACGTTCAGTTGGCCGCGCTCGAGATAGCTGCGATTGACGTCCGTGATTTCCAGTTCGCCCCGTCCGGACGGCTTGATGTTGCGTGCAATGTCGACGACCTGGGCGTCATAGAAATAGATGCCGATCACGGCCCAGTCTGATTTGGGCTTCTCGGGCTTCTCCTCGATGGACTGGGCTACGCCGTTCTGGTCGAAGGTAACGATGCCGTAACGCTCGGGATCATTGACCTGATAGGCGAACACGGTCGCCCCATGCTGCAACTTCTCGCGTGCGCTCCGGAGTGCCAGCGGCAGACCGTGCCCGTAGATGATGTTGTCTCCGAGGATCAGGCATGACGGATGCCCATCAACGAATTCCGCGCCGATAATGTAGGCCTCGGCCAGGCCGTTGGGCGAGGGCTGCTCCGCGTAGGAGAGGGACAAGCCCCACTGCTGACCGGAGCCTAGAACGCGCTCGAACGCCGCGCGATCATGAGGTGTGGTAATGATCAGGATCTCGGTGATCCCGGCCAGCATCAGCGTCGTCAGCGGATGATAGATCATCGGCTTGTCGTAGATCGGCAGCAGCTGCTTCGACGTCACCAGCGTGAGGGGATGCAGGCGCGTCCCGCTGCCGCCGGCCAGAATGATGCCCTTCATCGTGTCGTTCCTGTTGTCGTGAGTCCGTAGATCTCGTCGAGGCAGACATCGAGCGATGTCTGCCAGTGGGGGAGCCGCACATCATATTCCGAGGCCAGCCGCTCGGTGGAAAGGCGTGAATCCGCGGGCCGCCGGGCGGGTGTCGGAAAATCGGCGGTGGTGATTGGCCGGATCTCAGCTGCGGGTCCGCCCCGGGCCCTGGAGCCATCCATGATGGCACGCGCGAAGCCGCACCAGGTGGTCTCGCCCTGGCTGGCGGCGTGAAACACGCCCCAGCCTTCGCTCGTCCCGTCTTGTGGGAGGCGGGCGATGATGGCGGCGACAGCGTCCGCCAGGTCACGGGCGAACGTAGGCCGGCCGTGCTGGTCGTCGACCACGCCCAAGGACTCACACTCCCCGGCAAGGCGCAACATGGTCTTGACGAAGTTGGACCCAGTCGGACTGCAGACCCAGGCGGTCCGAAGGATGACATGGCGGGGGTTGGCGGCGGCGACTGCCAGTTCGCCGTCCAGCTTGGTGCGGCCATAGACGCCCAGAGGCTGCGGCGCGTCGTTCTCTTCGTAGGGCCGCCCCTTGGAACCGTCGAAGACATAGTCGGTCGAAAAATGGATGAATACCGCCCCGATCCCGGCGGCGGAGGCGGCGGCGGCGGCAGGCCCTTCAGCGTTCAGCGCGCGAGCGGCGGCCTCATCCCCTTCGGCGCGGTCGACTGCCGTATAGGCGGCGGCGTTGACGACGATATCCGGCGCCCGATCCAGCACTGACGCTCGCGCGGCGGCTGGATCGCCGAGATCCGAACCCGCGCGCCCGACGGCTTCCACCTGGTGGCCATCCAGCGGCAATCGCGCCAGAAGTGCAGCCGCGACCTGCCCGGTCTGGCCGAGGATGAGAATCCGCGCCATTGCCGAACCCTAACCTCCCACAAGGCCCAGCCGGCCCCCGGAGTAGACGCCCTCGCGGAGCGGCCGCCACCAGCGTTCATTCTCGAGATACCAGCGCACTGTCTGGCGCAGGCCCTCGTCGAAGCTCACGGTCTGGGTCCAGCCCAGTTCGCGTTCGGCCTTGGTGCAGTCGATAGCATACCGCTGGTCGTGGCCCGGGCGATCGGTGACGTAGGTGATCAGGTTACGGCGTGATCCCTCACCGGGCACAGCTTCGTCAAGCGCGTCGCAGATGCTATGAACGACCTCCAGGTTGCGCCGCTCTGCCCGTCCACCGAAATTGTATTTCTCGCCCGGGTTTCCCTTCAGGGAGGCGGCGACGATACCACGCGCGTGGTCCTCGACAAACAGCCAGTCGCGGATGTTGGAGCCGTCGCCGTAGACCGGCAAGGGCCGACCCTCGAGGGCATTCAGGATGATGAGGGGGATCAACTTCTCGGGGAAGTGGAAGGGTCCGTAGTTGTTGGAGCAGTTGGTGATCAGGGTCGGCAGGCCATAGGTCTCGAACCAGGCGCTCACCAGGTGGTCTGACGCCGCCTTGGAAGCCGAATACGGCGATCGCGGGTCGTACGCCGTGGTCTCGGTGAACAGCCCCGTCGGGCCAAGGGAGCCATAGACCTCGTCCGTTGATACATGGACGAACCGGAAGGCCTTCCGGGCCTCCGCGTCGAGCGAGGCGTGATACTGGCGAGCCGCCTCCAGCAAACTGTGCGTCCCGACGATGTTGGTCTGGACGAACTCCGCGGAGCCGGTGATCGACCGGTCTACGTGGCTTTCCGCGGCGAGGTGGATAACGAGGTCGGGACGGTAGTCCGCGAAGGCGGCGGCCATCGCTGCATGGTCGCAGATGTCGGCCCTAAGCAAGGCGTACGCTTCATTGCCGTCGATCGACGACAGGTTCGCCTGATTGGCGGCGTAGGTCAGTTTGTCGATATTCAGCACCGACCAGCCGAGATCACCGATGACGTACCGGCAGACAGCGGATCCGATGAATCCGCAACCGCCCGTGATGATAGCGCGCATCAGGAATTCTCTCTCAATCGAAGGTCATGGCGTCGGCCAGACGGGGAAGGGTCTGGTCCTTGTCCGAAAGGAACGGGGCGGCGACGGACAGCGGCCACTGCACGGCCAGTTCCTCATCGTTCCAGGCGACGCCTGAGTCGTGTTGGCCGTTGTAGGGGGCCGAGGCCTTGTACAGCACCTCGGTGTCCGGCTCGAGCGTCAGGAAGCCGTGCGCGAAGCCGATCGGCACCAGCAATTGGGTCCGGTTGCTGGCGCTTAGCTCCAGGCCGAACCACTTTGCGAACGTCGGGGAACTGCGGCGCATATCGACGGCGACGTCCCAGATGCGGCCGCGAACGACGCGCACCAGCTTGTCCTGGGCGAACGGCGGCCTCTGGAAATGGAGGCCACGCAGCGTTCCTGTTTGGGTAGAAAGCGAGTGGTTGTCCTGGACGAAGGCAATGTCGATGCCGCCCTGCAGCAAAGCGGGCTGGCTATAGGTCTCGAGGAAGAATCCGCGGTCATCCTCGTAGGTGCGCGGCTGGATGATCTTAACGTCCGGAATGGAAGATGGCGTGATCGTGAAATTCGACATGGTCGCTCCGCCTCGGTCCTCGCTTCGGCTATACAAGCATTGACTCAGCCGCTGATGGCGACAGCCCAGACCACCCCTGAACAAGGTCACAGACCGCCGCCCGGCTTGTGCATGTGATCCAATCGCGGCGCAACCCTGCAAAGGTTTCATTTTCTTGACGGTTATGGTGCCGAAACTGAGCTGCTATGCGGTTGCTATCGCGGCTGCTCTTCCCTTCACCAACTCCTCCACCACCCCCGGATCCGCCAGCGTCGACGTATCCCCCAGCGCCCCGACATCCCCCTCGGCGATCTTCCGCAATATCCGCCGCATGATCTTCCCCGACCGGGTCTTGGGCAGACCCGGTGCCCAGTGGATCACATCCGGCGCCGCGATCGGGCCGATCTCCTTGCGCACGTGGGCGACCAGTGCCTGCTTAAGTTCGTCGTGCGGCTCGACGCCGGCGTTCAGGGTGACATAGGCATAGATGCCCTGGCCCTTGATGTCGTGGGGGTAGCCGACCACCGCCGCCTCTGCGACGGCGCCGTGCAGGACGAGGGCGCTCTCGACCTCGGCGGTGCCCATGCGGTGGCCCGAGACATTGATGACGTCGTCGACCCGACCGGTGATCCAGTAGTAGCCGTCCGCGTCGCGGCGGCAGCCGTCACCGGTGAAATACTTGCCCGGATAGGCGCTGAAATAGGTGTCGAAGAAGCGCTGGTGATCGCCCCAGACGGTGCGCATCTGGCCGGGCCAGCTGTCGGTGATGCACAGATTGCCGCTGGCCGGGCCCTCGAGCACCAGACCCTCGGCATCGACCAGCTGCAGCTCGACGCCGGGCAGGGGTCTGGTGGCCGAGCCGGGCTTGAGGTCGGTGGCACCGGGCAGGGGGGAGACGAGAATGCCCCCGGTCTCGGTCTGCCACCAGGTGTCGACGATGGGGCAGCGGCCCTCGCCGACGACCTCATGATACCAGCGCCAGGCCTCGGGGTTGATCGGCTCGCCGACACTGCCCAGCAGACGCAGGGATTTGCGCGACGTCGCCTTCACCGGCCCGTCGCCCTCGCGCATCAGGGCCCGCAGGGCCGTGGGGGCGGTGTAGAAGATCTCGACCTGATGCTTGTCGATTACCTGCCAGAAGCGGCTGTAGTCCGGATAGTTGGGCACGCCCTCGAACATCAGGGTGGTCGCGCCATTGGCCAGGGGGCCATAGACGCAATAGCTGTGGCCGGTGACCCAGCCCACGTCGGCGGTGCACCAGAACACCTCGCCCGGCCGGTAGTCGAACA
>Ga0247831_1003830_pt1 | contig 21155 bp, 22 predicted proteins | sample LaCruzMarch2015__9_FD_192406 | JGI IMG/M metagenome (GOLD analysis project Ga0247831, IMG submission 192406) | Freshwater microbial communities from meromictic Lake La Cruz, Castile-La Mancha, Spain - LaCruzMarch2015_1m | ecosystem: Environmental > Aquatic > Freshwater > Lake | place: Spain...
AAATGGGAGAGGATCAAATGGGAGAGGACAAAAAAGAAGAAAAAGAAAGTGACATTTTTAAACCTAAAGAACAACAAATAATTCCAATTAAAGTTCCAAAAAAGAACACTAGAATAACAGGTAAAGTGGAAAAAGGCATTGCGGTTCTAGGACCAGAAACTATTGTAGAAATTGGTGACACAGATTTAAGAAAACGTCTTCCTAGAAAGACACCGCCAGTCATTATCAAAGTTTCAAGTTATTACATGAATAATAGAGAGAAGTTTATTAACTTTATTAATTCTCTATTTGAACCTTATAAACAAGAATTGTTAGAAAATAAAGAAAGTATATCGTGCGATGTCATCGGAAAAACTAGTACAAATTTTTCTTTATTGACACATCAAAAAATTGTTCGTGATTATATGAATTTGTATACGCCTTATCGCGGACTTCTGCTCTATCATGGTTTGGGATCTGGCAAATGTCACTCAAAAGGTACACAAATTATGATGTCAGATGGATCAATAAAGTTAGTTGAAAATATTAAAGAAGGTGATTTATTAATGGGTGATGATTCAAAACCACGAAAAGTAATATCTTTAGCAAGAGGAAGAGATAAAATGTATGATATTATCCCTATTAAAGGAGATGCATATAGAGTCAATCAAGAACATATATTATGTTTACGTGCTTCTGGATTTCCAAAAATTTGCAGAAATAATCACAGCAAAAATACAAATTATAATATACAATGGATTGAAAATAATCAATTTCAATCAAAAACATTTACTTTCAATATAATAAAAAATAATGAAGAACAAATGAAAGAAGAAGCTTATAATTTTTATAGGCAAATTTTGGGCGAAAAAAAAACAAATGATAATGTTATTGAAATTTCAGTCAATGATTATTTAAAATTATCAGATAAGAAAAAAGCTATTTTAAAAGGATACAAAGTTCCTGTTGAATTTGAAGAAAAAGAATTACAAATTGATCCATATATGATAGGTTATTGGTTAGGTGATGGAACTAGTTATACATCGGAAATAACAAGTCAAGATTCTGCGGTATTATATTATTTCGCAAAAAATTTACCACAATATAAGTTATTTTTATCGCATAGAGATAAATATACTTATGGTATCACTGGAAATGGTAAATATTACAATAATGTCTTTTTAAATACTTTAAAAGAATTAAATCTTATTAATAACAAACATATACCTCATATTTATAAGTGCAATTCAAGAGAGAATCGTTTGAAACTTCTTGCAGGGTTATTAGATAGTGATGGATATTTTGATAAACTTAAAAATGGTTTTGAATTTACACAGAAAAATGAAAAATTAATGAATGATGTTATTTATTTAGCTAGAAGTTTAGGGTTTTCTTGTTATAAATTGGAAAAGGATACGTCATGGACATATAATGGAATTAAAAATTATGGAACCGCCTTTAGAATTCATATTAATGGTTTTGGATTAGAAGAAATACCAACAAAAATACCAAGGAAAAAAGCAAATGCCAGACAACAAATAAAAGATTGCTTAGTTACTGGAATAGATGTTCAATATGTAAAAGAAGATGACTATTATGGATTTATGATTGATCAAAATTGCAGATATTTAATGGGTGACTTTTCAGTAACTCATAATACAGCAACTTCCATCGCAATTGCAGAGGGTATGAAAGACTCAAAACAAGTCATTATTATGACCCCCGCTTCTTTACGTGCAAATTATGTAGAAGAACTTAAAAAAGCAGGTGATTTACTCTATAAAAGAAATCAATTTTGGGAATGGATTTCTCTTGATCAGTATCCAGAAGCATTACAACCAATGTCGGCAGTACTAAATCTTCCACAAGATTATATTCGCAGACACAGAGGTGCCTTTTTTATTAACGTATCTAAAGCTTCCAATTATGATGAATTAAATGATATGGATAGAAAAGTATTAGAAGAACAATTAAATGAAATGATCAGCGCAAAATACAAGTTTATTAATTATAATGGATTGAGGTCTCAACGTTTGTCTGAAATGACAAATAAATTTACACGTAATATTTTTGATAATGCAGTTATTATTATTGATGAAGCGCACAATTTAATTAGTCGTATTGTAAATAAACTTAAAAAAGAAAAACCAGTTCTTGGTGAAGAAAAAAGAAAAAAGAATAAAAAAGAGGGTGAAGAGAAAAAAGAGGGTGAAGAGAAAAAAGAAGATGAAGAAAGTATTTTTGGTGAAAATACACCTATCAATTTAGCAACTAAATTATATTATATGTTACTAAGAGCAAAAAATGCACGAATTGTATTATTATCTGGTACTCCAGTTATCAATTATCCTAATGAATTCGGAATTCTTTTTAATATTTTGAGAGGATACATTAAAACATGGAAAATACCATTAAATATAAAAACAATAAATAAAGTAGATAAAGAATCACTTCAAAAAATATTACTTGGAGAGAAGACAATGGATTACTTAGATTATTCTCCTTCTAGTAAAATAATGACTATTACTAGAAATCCATTTGGTTTTAAAAATAAAATTAAGAAAGATTCAGGATATCAAGGTGTTACAAATACAACAAAAGATGGTTTTGAATTAGATGATGACTTTATTTCGGATGACGACTTTGAAAGAAAAATTATTAGTATTTTGAAAAGAAATGATATTGATGTTATCGCTCAGGGTATTGAAATTATTAATAAAAAAGCATTACCTGATGATTTAGATACTTTTATGACACGTTATATAAATGATACTGATAAAAAACTTAAAAATACAGATGCATTAAAACGCCGTATCATCGGTTTATCATCTTACTTTAAAAGTGCTCAAGAAAGTTTATTACCTAGATATAATAAAACGATCGGGGTAGATTATCACATAGTTAGAATACCAATGAGTGATTCTCAGTTTAAAATATATGAATCAGCACGCAGAGAAGAGAGAAAAATGGAAAAAAAGAAACCTAAAAATAGTTCCGCAGAATTATTTGAAGAAAAAGCATCTACTTATCGCATTTTTTCAAGATTATTTTGTAATTTTGCTATTCCTGAAAGACCTATTCCTGATAAAAAGAAAAAAGCTACAAATGAAAAAGAAGAAAAAGAAGAAAACGAAGAAGAAGAATCTAATATTACACAAATTATTAAACAAGGAATACGAGAACAGGCAAAACAAGATGTTGATGACGAACGTGAAGGAGATATTGAAGGTGATGAAATTTTAAATATATTGGGTGGAACTACATATAAAGAGAGACTAGATGCTATGCTTAGAAACGTAAAAGAGCATGCAAATGATTTTTTAACGCCTGAAGCTTTACAAATATATAGTCCAAAGTTTTTACATATTCTTGAAAATATTTTAGATCCAGAGTATCAAGGACTACATTTAGTATATAGTCAATTTAGAACATTAGAAGGAATAGGACTTTTCAGTTTGACACTAGAAAAAAATGGTTTTGCACGTTTCAACATTAAAAAAAATTCTTTAGGATTGTGGCAAGTTAATATTCCTGAAATAGATGAAGGAAAACCTACTTATGCATTGTATACAGGTACTGAGACAAGCGAAGAAAAAGAAATTCTAAGACATATTTATAATGGTGAATGGGATGATATTCCAGAAAGTATTGGTTCAGAATTGAAAGCAAAATATGTTAATAATAACATGGGAGAAGTAGTCAAGGTTTTTATGATTACATCTTCTGGTTCAGAGGGAATTAATTTAAGAAATACACGATACGTTCATATTATGGAACCTTATTGGCATCCTGTGCGTACAGAGCAAGTAATCGGACGCGCTCGTCGTATTTGTAGTCATAAAGAACTTCCACTTGCTTTACAATCTGTAGAAGTATTTGTTTATTTAATGGTATTTACTGAATCTCAATTAAAATCAGATGAAGCTATTGAATTAAAAAGAAAGGATTTAAGTAAGGCAATACCTCGTGTTCCACAAACAAGTGATCAATATCTTTATGAAATATCTGAAATTAAAGCTGGACTCACTTCTCAACTAACTGATGCAATTAAAGAATCGGCATTTGATTGTTATATTTATTCTAATGGAAAATGTGTTAATTTCGGTGATCCTACTAATGATAAATTCGCATATGTACCAGATTATGCAGATCAACAAAATGATACTACATTACAGGCAAATAAAGAGAAGATTGACTGGATAGGAAAACCAATTACAATTAATAATGTTAATTATGTTTATAGGAGAATGAGCAAAACATTATTGTATATTTATGATAAAGCAAGTTTTGAAGGAGCATTAGATGATTCTTCTATTATTCCATTACAAATAGGAACATTAGAAAAGAATGAAAGGGGAGAGAATGTTTTTAAACAATTAGTTTTGTAAACATATTTATAATATCGCAGAAATAATAAATTCAATCACTGATTTGTCTTCAGGAGATAAATTTTCATATTCACATAAATAGTCGCCAATAATAGTCGTTATTTTTTCATATAAATTTTGTGTTTTGATTTTTATATTATCTAGTAATTTTGGATATTCTTTTCTTTTAATATAATAATTCTAAACCCTAAATTACGAATACTATGGTTATAATTCAGATTGGATAATGGTTTAGATGACGCATATGTGTAGTTAAATAATAAAGAAAATAGTAAAACTAAATAATTCATATTCATTTTGATAGTGTATATTAATTATTAATTATTTTTTTTCTAATAGTTGTAATACTTTATTTAATTTGTCATCGTATTTTTCTATTTTTTCTTCTATATTAATTAGACGTTCTTCAATTGTTTTTTCATTTATAGCAAGATTTATATTTTCAAAAGGTTTTACCTTTTTAAGTTTTTTAAAAATACCTTCTTCTTGAAAATCTTCATTTTGAAATTCTTCATTTTCACCCCAACTTACACTTTTATCTTGTTTTTGCGAGTCGTTAAAAATAAATTTTTCATTTTTAATAGATGTTTCTTGAGATTTTAACCATTGATCACTATTTTTTTGATAAGAATTATTAATTTGTTCTACATCGTAATTTCTTTTTGCAGTCATTTCTTTGATCATTTTTTCCATTTCATTTATTGGTTCATCTGTAAAATTATCCTTAAAATCTGGAACTTCTGGCACCTGTAAAGACATAGCATTTGTAAATTCTTGTTGACGTTTCATTAAATCCGTTTCAAATTGTGTTTTTTTTTCATTTTGTATTTCTTCATAAGTTATTGGCTCTTTTGTTTCCGAATCGTTATATATTTTTATTTTATTTGGCATATTATTCGGATAATTTTTTTTTATATGATTTAAAATCAATAATATATATTTTTTATTCATTTCTATTAGATTCATCGTCTTTGTTCTCTCTACTTCAAAAAAACCCTTTATATTTTCATTAAATAGTTTAAAAATATTTACTTGAATATCTCTTGTTAAAAATTTGAAAATATCTGAATCTGTAATAACCTCCCAAATTGTCTCAATATTATCTTTTTTAATGAAATCTTGAACACCTGTAATACTTTGAACACCTGTAATACTTTGAACACCTGTAATACTTTGAACACCTGTAATACTTTGAACACTCATAAAATATATAAATATAGATTTTTCTTTTTATATATTTTTTACAAAGAATCATTAAAATAAATTTTTCTGAAATGTTCCATATATTTATCTTTTAATATATGTGTTTTTAAATAATTTTCAGTAAATTTATCTTCTAACATATGAACAATAAAAAAGAGCGAATATATGCCGCATTCTGTATTTCCATATTGATGTTCCATTCCTTCATTACTATCAAATTCAAAATTTATTTTTGGACTAATGCTTCTACCCTCATCAATAATACGATCTACTAAAACCATGATTTGTTTAGGCACTTTTTCTCCCGTACTATCAAAAAAGAATATTTTCTTTTTTTTAATATTAATAAACATTGAAATCCAATGTTCACCGGGCTTGTTATGAGGATCTGTATTAAATACTATTCCAATTTTAGTTTTTCCACTTTTTAATTGTTCTTTTACACTAAATTTACATAGTTCATCCCAAACGCATTCTCCATATAATTTTTTAGTATCAAAATCAATAGGTGAAGGTCCAATAAAGTCAAAACATTTATACGCTTTCTCATATTGTTTCATAACATTCATAATATCTACACTTGATAACCACGTATTTGGATTTTTTTTCCATTCTGATGGAGATTCTGGCGCAAAAGAATCTGCTACATCACTATCTACCTCACCAAATTGTGATTTTTGTTTTAACCAACAAGATTCTTTATTACAAATACCACTAAGATGTTTACTAATTTGAGCATGAATTTCTTTCGGTGAATTAGTTTTTATTTTTGCATCTGGATGACGTGCATTCCATAAATCGCGCAGTTTATAAAGTGACTTATTTGAATAACAAGAGAATACATTTATTTCACCTTTTTCTTTTGGACTGCAATTTACTTTTGATAAATGTACACTTTTTTGTTTTTTATCTCTTTTACTATCATTATATTTACCACCATTATATTTACCACCATTATATTTACCACCATTATATTTACCACCATTATATTTACTACCATTATATTTACCACCATTATATTTACCACCATTATATTTTTTTATAGTTTTATTATGTTTCATTTTAGATTTTTTTCTTTGTGTCTTCATATAGTTTATATTTATTATTTATCTTAGGAATCTATTTTTTTAAACATTAAATTTGTTGAATCGCTTTTACTCTTTATACCATCTTTTTCAAATGTGGTTTCAGTTTTTACTTTGGATTTAGTTTTTACTTTGGATTTAGTTTTTTTATCTTGATCTGTTAATGTAAAAATCAATATTTTATCTGCTTCTAAATTATTTTCTGATTGATTTATTTCGTTAAATGATACATCTTCAGTTAACGTATTCTCTTCTGTAAATATAAAATCTTTGAATTCTGATTGTATTGTATCATGATTGTCTTTTATTTTTAAATATTGAATACATGAATTTATATAGTTATTGTATGCATATTTTATTTCAATTGGTAAATCTTCTGGATCTGAACCAGTTATACTATCCTTAAATAACTGAAAAATACGTTTTTTATAAAGTTTACGTTCTTCCTTATTGACTTTTGCCATTTTTTTATTTTGAACATGATCTGTGTACATTTCTTTATTTAGAAGACAATCTAAAGTAATTTCATTAACAAAATCCATTTTTAGAAAATATAGAGTCAAAAAATATTACATTTAACCGCATTTCCACCTTTTCCACCTTTAGAAAAGGTGGAGCCAAACATACTATTTTGGTTATATTTTTTTTACTATTTTTTGCTCTACTTTTTTTAAAAGTAGATATATATATATGTCTAATTTTGTAAATGAAAACGGAGATACTCACTTAATATTAGTAATAATTAGTGGAGATGAAACAGAGGCGATAAATGTTATTAACCGAGGTAATTCACATCCAGAGATTGTAAATTCATATGGTGACACAGCATTACTTTTAGCGATTCATTATAGCATGGAAAATTTAGCAATTAGAATATTGGAAACAAATGAAGCCAATGTTAGTCATGTTGATAATCATGGAAATACAGCATTAATTTTAGCATTAAATAAAAATTTAGAAAAAATTGTTAGAAAAATGGTTGATTTATATCAAGATTTAAATATAAACCATTCTGATAGTTTTGGAGATACAGCTTTAATGTTATCATTGATTAGAAATTATCAAGATATTGCACAAAAAATATTAGATTTAGGATTACAAAATGTATCAGTTATAAATAAAAACGGAGATACATCATTATTTTTTGCTATCAATGCAGGTAATGAAAATATTGCATTACAAATATTTAATATGAATAGTTCATCATTTGAACATATATCAAATGAAAAAAATACATCTTTGATAATGGCTATTAATAATGGAATGGTTAGACTTGCAAGTGAAATTATAAAAAAAGCAAGTCCTTCATTCATTAGATATGTAAACAAAGAGAATAATACAGCATTAATTTTATCCATTAGTAAACAATTTTGGGATATAGCGAATCTTATAATTGATACAAATCATTCAAATGCTAATCATTTAAATAATTATGGAGATAATGCATTAATATTATCTTTAGCTGCGGGAAATGTAGAGACTTCTAAAAAATTATTAAAAGAACCAGGTATTGACATATTTTATAAAGGATATAGTGGAGTTTCTGCTTATGACATGTGCAAACATATGGGTATCCGCCTTTAGAAAAGGTGGAGCCAAATACGTAACAAACATAGAAAAACTTTGACTCCACCTTTTCTAAAGGTGGATTAACATGTCTGTTTGGTCAAATCTCTTACTTGAACTCTTGTACTATTATTAAATACATTTGCCCCCACTACATTTTCATCTGGGTTTGGATTAAAACTAGTAAAACTATCACTTTGAAATAATAATTGATGTGGGTTCGGCTGTGAAATGGTTTTAAATTTGTATTCATATAAATCACTTTTACTCATTGGAACATATACTGCCTGACTACATTTTTGTAAAGCATAAATTTGATTTCTTAATTCAGACTCTTTATTAATATTAGATGCAAAACCAGACCAAGGTGCTGTTCTATTTCCTGGATTAAATACTTGATGTACATTATATGTAGGTACCTGTAATGGTGCAACATTCAATTCTTTTCTAGGATCAACAATAGGAAAATATGAATATTTTGTTAATACTGGTCTCACATCTATGTAAGGTTGTAAAACTTTTGAAGGTATATTTCTATCATAAATTCTTGAATTCGTTTCTTGGTGCATTTTTGCAACACTTTCTTCTCCATTAGAATTTGTACAAGGTTGGTTCATTGATATAGATATACAAAAAAAATCCACCTTTATCCACCTTTATCCACCTTTGAGAAAGGTGGAGCCAAAATACTTTTAAAATGTAGTCAAAATAATTTTAAAATGGAGCCAAAATACTTTTAAAATGTAGTCAAAAATAGTAATATACTTTTAAAATGGAACCAAAATAATTTTTTAAAAGAATAAAAAATTATTTTAATTTGGCTCCACCTTTTCTAAAGGTGGATGGATTTGTTGTTATTTAAAAAATATATAAAGAAACAATTATATATTATTATAATCATGTGCGGTATTTTTGCTCTTCTAAATGATAACAATAATGCTAAAGAAGTAAATGACGAGTTTATGAAAGGACAAGGAAGAGGGCCTGAATTTTCTAAATTAGATACTTCCTATATTAAAATGACATTAGGATTTCATAGACTTGCTATTAATGGGCTAAATGAAGCATCTAATCAACCCCTTATAATTAATGACATTATTCTCATTTGCAATGGTGAAATTTATAATTATAAGCAGTTGTACAAAACTATGGGAATTGAACCTGAAACCGGTTCTGATTGTGAAGTTATTATCCATCTTTTTCTTAGATATGGTATTGAACAAATGTTGACTATGTTAGATGGCGTATTTGCATTTATTTTATTTGATAATCGTATTAGTGAAGACTTGAATAATAAAGTGTATGTAGCTAGAGATCCATTTGGTGTTAGACCTTTGTATTATTTGAAAAATTCGGTTGATATCGGATTCGTTCCATCAGATATCATGTATGGTTTTGCATCTGAGCTTAAATGTTTAGAACATTTTTATAATAAAAATACAAATAATTATTCTATTGAACAATTTCAACCAGGAACTTATAGTGTATATAACTTGTCCAATAAAGTTTTTTCTATTTGGACACCCATTAAAGAAAATATTGTGTATTTTGTTCCTTCTTTTTCTTACATTTCATCTATTGATGATGAACAAAATTTTGTACCTTTATTAGATAATGTTTATAAAAATATTAAATATTATTTGACTAGTGCAGTAGAAAAAAGATGTCTGACTACAGAGCGACCCATTGCGTGTCTTTTATCTGGAGGTCTTGATAGCAGTTTAATCGCTGCACTCGTTTCAGAGTATTATAAAAATAATCATATTGGCAAAGTTCTAGAAACATATAGTATTGGTCTAGAAGGTTCTGAAGACTTGAAATATGCTCGCGTTGTTGCGCACTATATTGGTAGCAAACATAATGAAATCATACTTACAGAAGATGATATGTTTAACGCTATTCCAGAGGTTATTCAAAAGATTGAAAGTTATGATACGACTTCAGTAAGAGCAAGCATTGGTAACTATTTATTAGGAAAATATATTACCGCACATTCAGATGCAAAGGTAATTTTTAATGGTGATGGTTCTGATGAATTATTAGGCGGATATTTGTATATGAACAATTGTCCAGATGATATTGAATTTGATAAAGAAACGCGCCGATTATTAAAAGATATTCATTTGTTTGATGTATTACGTTCAGATAAGTCTATATCATCCAATGGTCTTGAGCCACGTACTCCATTTTTAGATAAGAGTTTTGTAAATTATGTTTTATCTATTCCTGCTTACTTCAGAAATCATAAAAATATTGGTAAAATAGAGAAATTCTTGTTGCGTCAAGCATTTTCTGGAGACTTTTGCAATGAAAAAAAAATATTACCTGATGAAATTCTATGGCGAAAAAAGGAGGCATTTAGTGATGGTGTGAGTAGTCACGGTCGTTCTTTGTACACAATTCTTCAAGAAAAAATTGCAAAAAAATTAGAAAATGTAATTACTCCTTTCACAGAAGGTATTCAGACTGAAAAGTATTATTATAAACAAATTTTTGATAAATTGTTTCCAAATTGTCACTCAATTGTGCCGTATTTTTGGATGCCAAAATATACGGATGCTACAGATCCAAGTGCTAGGACATTAACTTTTTATGAGAAAACTAACTCTTAAACTACAATATTATAAATATTATAAATATTATATACATTTTTATATCTAAATATATGTATATAATATAGAATGATTACTAGTAAATTTTTATATAAAATCCAAGATAAGTTATTTAATATTTTTATATTTATTTCTTGGACTTTAATCATTATTTCTGCGCTTGGTTTTTCTCAAAGCACACCCAAATTTCTTTCAGAATTGGACTATTATGTAAGTATTTATATTTGTCTTTTTTTAATGTGGAGGTTTCATCCATTTAAAAGTAAATATGAATTTACTGAACTAGACCGCAAAATTGCATTTACTGCTGGTTTATTTATTTTTACAACTACTGCATTACATAAATACTTGTTAGATGCTGAAAATATTTTTAAAAATTATTTTTAAATTTTTTAGTCATACTTTTTATTTTTATAGGTTTTATTTTTTTGATTTGTTTTTTTTCTTATAGTTATACTTCTTTTTGGTTTTTCGTTAAAAAATGTTTGCAAATGTCTTATAATATGTTTTCCTACAATTTTATCTATTTCATATTCCTTTTTGTCTTTTTCTATATACTTATATTTATAAAGTTTCCAATGATCTAACATTATTTTTTCAAAATCTTTTTCATTTGTATATTTTTTCCCAACCTCTGAATGTATAACTCTTTTCAACATTTCTTCAAAAGATAAATCATAATAATATGGTTTAATATTTATATAATATATATTTTCATTAGACATTCCAGGATGAAATGTGTCATCTAAAAAACAAATTTCTGCGTTTTGTGGCAACTTAGTGCAACGAATAAAATCATCATGTGTTTTATTATGTGTTGTCCGGCATATTTCTACATGTTTTCCATTTATTTTGAATGCTGCAATTATTTGATCAATCAATTTTATACCGATTTTAGATTCAAAATATTCTATAATGTTCTGAGCCCATTCACGAGGTCCATTATTATTTGTATATATCATCATTTTATGACAGCATCTTGATTCTTTCTTTGTCTTTAAGTACTTTAAAATATTTATTATATTTGGACGCAAGAACTCAGGGAATAAATCTAATAAATCATTAAAATCCTCTTGTGTTAATTTTTTACTTCCGGTCCGAGATAAACAATCCCAAAACATACCAAGTTCAGTGAAATATCCGAGTGTTTCGTCTAAATCAAATACAACAATTTTCATTACTATTATATATTCACTTTTAGAAAAAGTGTAGCGAAAAACTTTATTATCCACCTTTATCCACCTTTAGAAAAGGTGGAGCCAAATTCTATATAAATTCTATATAAAATCTATATAAAATCTATATAAAATCTATATAAAATCTATACCAAATTTTTACAAGGTTTGGCTCCACCTTTTCTAAAGGTGAAACCAAATTTACAAGGTTTGTCTACACCTTTTCTAAAGGTGGAACCAAATTTACAAGGTTTGGTTCCACCTTTAGAAAAGGTGGAATGGATTTAAAATATTTGCAATTAGTATAGATATCTATGCCTGAATTAACTAATAAAGATTATAAAATAATTTTAGAATATTATAAAAAACCAATACCTAAATCAAAACGTTTATTAAAAATGGAAGCAGAAAAAATACTTGCTTCAAAATTATGCAAATGTATTAAAAAAATTGATCCTATAAATGAAGCTAAATCAATTGGTATTTGCACTAAATCTGTTATTAATCGTAAAGGATATATTCGTGGTAAATTCACATGCAGAGGAAAACCAAAAATTCAAATTAAGAAAATGAAAAAAAATATAACACGCAGAAAATATTCGTGATAATTATATTTATATATTATAATATGACAAACGTTCCATATTATGATATTATTATTATTGGTTCAGGAATGTCTGGATTATACAGCGCATACCAGATAAAAAAATTTGCTCCTCATAAATCCTTTCTTATTTTAGAAAAATTTCAAAAACAATGGATAGGAGGTAGAACCAGCAATGAAATGTTTTATGGAACACAAATTGTTACAGGTGCTGGTATCGGTAGAAAAGATACAAATTCTTTACTAATTCAACTACTTAAAGAGTTGAAAATTAAGTTTGGTGTATTTCATTCTATTATGGATTATTCTTCTCTAATTGAACCAGTTGATGTAGAAAAAATGATTATTCAATTGAAACACTTTTATAAAAAATATCCAGAATATCAAGGTTTAACATTCAAACAATTCTTTATTAAAATGTTAGGACCAAAATTATATAAACAATTCACAATATCTGCCGGATATACCGATTATGAAAATGCTGATTTATATGAAACATTATATAATTATGGTATGGATGATAATAAGGGTGGATGGACTGGTCTTTTTGTTCCTTGGAAAAAATTAGTTAATACTTTATACAACAAAATAGGTTCTAAACATTTTAAATTCAGTGAAAATGTAGTTCATATTGAACCAATTAGAGAGGATCAGAAACATTGTCTATACGAAGTTATTACTGAAACTGGTACCACTTATTGGTGTAATAAAGTTATTGTTGCTACTACTATTAATGGTATTCAAAAATTAGTCCCTGACAATCATGGACTATATAAACAAATACACGGGCAACCTTTTTTGCGATTGTATGGCAAATTTAATAAAAAATCCACTGAAATTATGCAAAAATATGTGCCAAATTATACTATTGTACCTGGACCACTACAAAAAATTATTCCTATGGATTCAGAAAAAGGTGTATATATGATTGCTTATAGTGATAATGCAAATGCAATTGCTTTAAAAGATCATTTAAAAAATACTCCTGAAAATCGTGATTTGTATTGCGATCTTATTGAGCAGTCACTTGGAATTCCAAATAGTTCTCTCCAATTACTCGCAATAAAAGATTTTTATTGGCCTATAGGGACACACTATTACGACCCTTTGAATAAGTCAGAATTTAAAACGAGAGATCAGTTTCTGAAAGAGGCACAACATCCTCAAAAAGGAATGCTTGTTGTAGGTGAAGCAGTAAGTAGATATCAAGGTTGGGTAGAAGGTGCATTAGAATCAGTTGAGGCAGTTGTAACAAAAAAATGGATTATTGATGAGTGTTAAATAAACAAGTAATAACCATGATAACCTATTGCTGCAAAACCTAACATTAGCAGGAGTTCAAAGTATTTTCTTTTAGTATTCTCTCTATTATAACCAATGTAAACTAGTAATGGACCTACTAAAAGAATATGAATAAGGTTTACCCAGTATGGTTTATCTGCTTTTATATAATTATAAGTCTTGTAGATATGGTAAAATATAATAATAACACCTAGTCCTAGTAATATTGGATACATATAGGGGGATATTTCGTCTCTCTTTATACCTACATAAAGAAATAGTCCGCCTACAATAAGAATATGAAATAGATGTACGAATATTTCAGGGTTCATATATATTATACATTATTTTCTCTCAATAATATATAATGGAAAGTAATATGAATTATAACAATATTGAAGTTACGAAATTACAAAATGGTGGTAAAATTGTGCGTAAAGTTTCTATTAAGAATGGAAAAGGATATAAAAGTATTACTAAGTATCACAAAGGAAAAAAAATAGGTAGTACGAAAAAACAAATTCGTAAAGATCATGTCGGTCTTATTCAAATGGGTAAGTTTATACCAGGATTATTTTCTGATTGTGGATGCAATAAGAAGAAAACACGTAGAAATAAATAAATTATTTTGATAAATGATCTAGTGCTGATAAAAGAATTAATTCTTGTTCTGTCAACTTTTGAAATATTAATTGTTTATCAAAAGATAATTGAAAATATCGCGATTTGAACCCGTAATTTTTGCATAAACAATAAACACCATCTTCTTTTATTTTCATTTCGCAGAACATGGCACCTTGTTTTAAATGTATATTTTCAGGATTTTCTAAAGGTATCCATCTTATATGTGCACCATATTTCAGATCATTCATTTCATCTACATATTTATAGTCTCTTAATTTTTGAAGTAGTTCAAGTGTTTCTATTTTTGGAAGATGGAGTTCTTTTAATATATTTAAATTCATCTCTCTAATTTTATCTGTAGTAAAATTCATAAGTGTTTCATTTGTTTCATCATCTAATGCTTTTAATAATTTATTAACGTCCATATAAATATAATTATAAAGTAAATTGTATTTATATTCTTTTCCACATTTTCCACCTTTAAGAAAGGTGGAGCCAAACCTATCTACTTGTATTCATTTTGGCTCCACTCAACTTTTAGACTAAAGGTACTGATTTTATCAAAATAATAATAAAGTTTGGCTCCACCTTTTCAAAGGTGGATTGGATTACCATGCGCTACCAAAACCGCCGCCTAATACCGCATTTGCTGCCATTGGACCATCATTAAAACCTTCAGCACCTCCTGGAGTAGCCGCATCAACTAATGGTGTATTATCTTGTCTATACATGTTGTTATAGTTTGGAAGTTGTTGTGTTTGAGATGATTGTTGTTCATAATTTGGCAATGCACTAATAGCGGTACCTTCTGTATAATTTGGTTGACCAGTTATTGGTCCCATTTGTTGACCAGAAATAGGCTGAGAAATTTTAACATTTCCAGACCCTTTTTGATTCTTTTTTGGGTTTGGATCTTCAGTCTTACCATTCCATAATTCCGAAATACGTTCCACTATAATACTCACTTTCTCTCCTAACTTTGTTTGTAAACTCATTGTAATCATTAACATTGATAAAACAATGAAAATAATGTGGAAATCAGGATATTTTGTATTGCTATAAGTGGGCACGTATGTTATAATTCTATGAACTAATAAAAGACCTAAAAAGGTAACAATTACTTGAATTAATATTTCGGCAACTACTTCTACAGAACCTTTCTTGTTATCGGCTTCAGGAACATATTTTCCGATCGTTTTAGTCAAAATAACCACAGGAATAATGGCTAACAAAATGTATTGAAGTGTATTTAATATTTCAGATTTTGAGTCATCGTCAAAATTAAAAACGTGTTTAAAAAATCCTTTATTTGATTCATCTGAACTATCCATATATCTATAGGTTATAATTAGAAATTAAAATACAGAATAATCCACCTTTAGAAAAAAGGTGGAGCCAAATATACTACACAATTTAGAAAAAAACTTCAAGCTAAATCTTCTAAATTTATTGTATTTTAAAACTATCTATTTTTTCTAAACTTTAAGAAAAAGTATAACTGAAAGTTTTATTATTTTTATTATTATTTTTGCACCACTTTTCTAAAAGTGGCTGCGTAAGTAACTTAAAAACAAATTATGTATAATTATTATTATGAGTTCAAGATCACTCGCTGCTGCTAGATCTAGACGTGCTGGAGAAAATGCACCTCCAGTTTCAGGTAATCGTCCAGTTACTTCAATTGGTTCATACGCTGCATTTGGACAACAACCACCTAATCAACCACAAAATGTAAGAGTTGCTAGAGCACCACAAAATGCATATCAACAACAACCTCCTCAAAATGCATATCAACAACAACCTCCACAAAATACATATCAACAACAACCTCCACAAAATACATATCAACAACAACCTCCACAAGTACCTCAACAAAATCCAAATGGACTACCTTTTACAAAACTAAGCATTTCTGACGCGATTGGACTAATTACTATTAGACTTGGACGTGTTGAACAATGGATTATTGAAACTGATCATGAAAATGAAACAAATGAATATCAAAATAATTCAAGTAATGTTGATAGTAGTGTTCTTACAAATTTTGCTAGTAGATTAGATTCTCTTGAAAAGAGAGAACCAGTTTTAGGAAGCAGTTCAGAAGAAGTTACTAAATTAGTAGAAGATGTTGGTAAAATGAATGCACATTTAGAAAAAATAGTAGAAGAATCATCAAAACATTCATTGCTCACCGCCAAACATACAGAACAATTATTTAGATTTGAAAGAGAACTTATTGAAACAAAAGATATTTTAAAGACATTTATGTTGAAATATGATCAATTTGCAAATGAAACTAGTGAAAAATTTTGCGATGTTGAATATGTTATTTCAGAATTAGAAAAAAATATAAATGAAGATAATAATTTAGTAGAGAATGAAGATAATGTAGAGAATGAAGATAATGTAGAGAATGAAGATATTAAAGATAATAAAAGTGTTGACAATAATGACTCTGATAATCAAGTGGATGAAGAACAAATTTCTTCTATTATGAGTGTTGATTTGAAAAATCTTATTAAACAAGAATTAGCTATAAGTATTGATGAATAAATATATTCAAAATAGATTTAAAGATGTTTACAATTATTATGTAAATGACTAATACAGATAAGTTGATTAAGGATATTGCTATTGATATTATGTGTGTAACAACTATTTGGGGACTACTTAATAATCCATATTTGGCTCTAAGTAGTAAATTTTTTAATTCAGTACCTATGTGTATTACAATTTTTGGCACGGGAATTTCATTATTTGTTATGAAAAAATATTTTTGAATTAAAAAGAAGAAGTTGAAAAAAGATATTAAATATAAAGTGTTCTATTATATTTAATATGGAATTCCAAATTAGTGATAAACAGAAAAAGGATATTTTTGTATCTGTTTTTCAAGTGTTAAAAAATTGTTCATCTATTATTAGTTGTACATTTGAAGAAGAACTACTACATATTCAAGGTATGGATAAATCTCATATTTGCCTATTTGATGTTAAATTAAATAAAAATTGGTTTAATAACTATACTATATCTGAGAAGAAGATTATTTCTTTTGATTCCAATATTTTTCATTCTATTATTAGTACAAAATCAGACAACCAAAGTTTTAATTTTAAAATGGATGCAGATAATGAAGATACTCTTCATATTGATTTTGTTACTAATGAAGTTAAAGTGGAAGAAGAAAAAGAAAAGAAGGAAGAAGAAGAAAAAGAAAAGAAGGAAGAAGAAGAAAAGAAAGAAGAAGAAAAAAAGAAGGGAAAAAAAGCAGACAAAAAGAAGGAGAAAAAAGTAAAAGAAGATAAAAAGGGAACAAAAAGTAAAAGTAGTGATAAAGATATAAAGCAGTTTAAAAAGTTTTTTAAATTACCTCTTACTGAAAATGATTATAATGAATTAAACATTCCAGAAAGCGAATATGATGCAGAATTTTCTTTATCTTCAAAACAAGTAGATGATATTTTTACTCAACTTAATTTATTTGGAAATGATATTATTGTAAAATGTTCTGAAGAAAATATATTTTTGACTACTAATGGAGTTACTGGAGAAATGCGAGTTGAAATACCGATTGATGATGTTTCTAGTTATAGTATTGTAGAAGGTGAAGAAATTGAATTAACCTATAGTTTAATTTATTTGAATAAAATGTGCATCACTAATAAATTATCAGAAGAAGTAGAATTTTCATTAAGTAATGAATTTCCTATGAAAATTCTTTATCCTTTAGGAGAAAATAGTTCAATATCATTTTATATAGCTCCTAAAATTGATGATTAGAACTAGATTTTTGTTTCGTTATACTTAACAAAAATTATTATATTTTTTATGTAAAACAATATCATGAAACTAATTATCGGATTTTTTATTTTTTGTTTAGTATTATTTATATATTTACATATACAATTTCATTTAAAAACAGGCGAAGATTTGGAAATGTATGAGGTTGAACAACCTTCTAAAAATAAATTGGAAGAAATTTGTGATATTCGGCAACCGGTATTGTTTGATTTTGAATGTGATAAAATTATAGAAACTACTAATAAAAACTATATTTCAAATAATTATCATGCTTTTGAAATAAAAATACGAAATATAAATGAAGAAGACCCTAATACTGAAATATATATTCCTTTACTTATTAATAGTGCAGTTAAATTATTTGAAGAAGATAAAAGTGCTTCTTATTTTTCGGAAAATAATACTGATTTTTTAGAAGAAACTGGTATTATTAAAAATATGAGATATAATGATGAATTTTTGCGACCTTATATGGTTTCTAATTGTAATTATGATATTATGATGGGTTCTGACAATATATGCACACCATTTAGATACGAATTAAATTATAGAAATTATTTTGTTTTAACACAGGGAAGTGCTCAAATAAAATTAACACCTCCAAATAGTGCAAAATATTTGCATACTATTTACGACTATGAAAACTTTGAATTTAAATCACCTGTAAATCCTTGGTCTCCACAACCTAAATTTAACGCGGATTTTGATAAGATAAAATGTCTTGAATTTACTTTAACGCCCGGAAAAACTATTTTTATACCTGCATATTGGTGGTATAGTATTAAATTTAATTCAAATACTAGTATATCTTGTTTTCGTTATAGAACTTATATGAATAATGCTGCAATTTTACCATATATTGGTATGCATGCATTGCAAATTCAAAATGTTAAACGAGAAGTTGTTAAAAAATCTAGCATATCAAAAATAAATCATAAAATAATAGATCCTCTAGATAGTAATATTTTTAGAAATAATACAAATGATATAAATGATACAAATGATATAAATTATATGAATAATACAAATGATACAAATGATATAAATGATATGAATAATACAAATGAGAACATTATAGATATAGGTACTACTATTGATCAGTTACCTGAATCTACTTTTATTAGTAGTACAATAGATTAATTATTTGTACATATATAAAATCTAATAGTAGTGTATAATGTTTTTAAATATATTTGGTAAAACAAAGAAACGTAGTAAGAAATCTAAAAAAAGTACTAGAAAAATTGGTAGAAAAGGTACTAGACGAATGAAAAAAATGAAAAAAATGAAAGGAGGATGAGGAGGAATGCCAACAACACCCACTACTATAATGAAGGGAGGATGATCCGGCGCGTAAAAAAATTTTAGTATTTTATTGAATGACAATATAACTTTTACATAAGGGTTTTATTTGAAAAATAAAAAATTTTACTAAAATTTTACTAAAATTCTGTTATAATACTGCTGTAAATTTGTATTAGCTCTTTTTTTATTTTTTCTAGCTTTACAATTTTTTTTTCTATATTTTTTGTTTCTTCTTCATCTTTAGAATACATATGTAAGTCAAAATCTAAATTTAAAGCAATACATTTTAGAAATTTATATTGTTTCATAAATTGATGTGTAAAGTCATCTTTTTGTTGTTTATTCATTTTTATATAAAAATGAATAAATTTTAAATCTACATTTTCTGCAATACATTTTTCTATAAAATCAATTCTCTCATTTTATCATAAATCTCATATGTTCTAGATATCATTCTAGTTACTTCTGTTCTGCAATATGCACAGCAAGGTTTTGGTCTTTTATCACTTGTTAATGCATTCTTTAGGCAACCATTGCAGAATTCATGATTACAATTTAATTTTACAAATTCTGACTTATTATAGCTTTCAAAGCATATACAACAATCCACAATTTCTTCTATTTTTTCCATTTTATCTTCTTCTTGTAGAATAGATTCTATTACAAATTTTCTTGAATGTAGTGGTGTTTCTAATCTTGCAGACATAGAACTTCTAAACATTCCTGCAAAGAAGTATGCTGAACGTATATCGTTTTCTAAAGATGCATTCATTATGTTTTGGTAGTCTTCTTCATTTATATTTCTTAAACCAGTTAAAGTATTTATTGTTTCTACTTCAAGAAAATAGTCATCATTTATTTCAATTAGATCTGGCATACTATCATTGTCAGACGCTTCTTCTGTTGCAGGCATATTGTATTGATATTTATATGTTTCATAAATATAACGAGTAATTGCATCTTTATATATTGAAATATCACGAATATTATTAAAAGGGATACGACTCTTTTTTGCTGCGTATGTTTTTAATAAATCTGAATTATTTGCCTCATATGTTTCGGATAACCAATCATAAAATTCTATTTCCTGCATTCTTTGACATTTATCGGCACAAATTGATTCAAAGTCTAACAATCTTTCGTCATCGCATGTTAACCTATTGTGTCCAGCTCTTCTGCAAAAGGAGCAACGATTAATTCTTCTTTCAATATTTTGTGAATTCTGCATTATATCTTGATGTATCTTGTTATATTTGTGCATTCTATTTTATGTAATTATTAGTTTTCAATTTTATTTATCAACCTTTATCCACCTTTATCCACCTTTAAAAAAGGTGGTGCCAAATGTGTCTATTTTTTGATCAACTTTTTTTAAAAGTTGAGTGGAACCAAATGTGTCTATTTTTTGATCAACTTTTTTTAAAAGTTGAGTGGAACCAAATGTGTCTATTTTTTGATCAACTTTTTTTAAAAGTTGAGTGGAACCAAATGTGTCTATTTTTTGATCAACTTTTTTTAAAAGTTGAGTGGAA
>Ga0247831_1003831_pt1 | contig 21151 bp, 30 predicted proteins | sample LaCruzMarch2015__9_FD_192406 | JGI IMG/M metagenome (GOLD analysis project Ga0247831, IMG submission 192406) | Freshwater microbial communities from meromictic Lake La Cruz, Castile-La Mancha, Spain - LaCruzMarch2015_1m | ecosystem: Environmental > Aquatic > Freshwater > Lake | place: Spain...
CGACCTTACCGATGTATTCCCCGAGGATGTCGCAATTCAGTCATCCCTAGAGTCCTTCGAAGACATTGTGCGCATCAACTTCAAGAAGCCTGCCCAGATGTTTGCAGAGACAATTGGCCCCCATCTGGTGAAGATCATGCACCATGATGAGTCAGTTTTTGGTGAACTCAACATGCCAGGGGTTGATTTCCAGAAGCTATGGAAATCTGATATTTCAGACAATACAAAGAATGCAATTTTCTGCTACCTCAAACAACTGCTGCTGCTCTGTGCCCAGAAGTGAGAATGCCAAAATGATTGGCAAACCATATATGTAAAATTTAAGGATTAAACTTGGAATGTCATAAGATAAAGATAAGTCAGGAGACCTGCCACCAGGGCGTGGACAAGCAGACCAGTCACTGTAGGGGCACCCACCACCACAAAGGGCATGTTTAAAGCCTTGCCGATGAAACTATCGGTAACCTTGTATGTCACGGGAGAGCCTACAATTAGGAAAACAACCATGACGAAAAGCACGAGCTGAATCTTTACGGGCAGCATTTGTGTATAAACCAATACAATATTTTTTATTACGTTAAATTCTAAAAAAATTTATATGTTAAGAGTATACACCATGGTCGCCAATAACAACAAGAAGACTTTCATCCTAGAGGACGCTGCTGGCAAGGCAATTGGCACTTTCACCGGTGCCTCCCCTGGCATTGCTGCACGCAAGGCTGCTACCAAGGGCCACAAGGACATCATCCTCCGCGAGACCGGTGTTCATGACCGAGTGCGCCTCTATAAGGGCGTTGTGGAGAAGATTGACCCCCCCAAGGAAGTCATGATCGGCGGCAAGCCCGTACTCATCGCCAAGGAGTCCAAGGCCAAGTTTGTCAAAGTAGAGATGAAGGAGGGCAAGAAGCCTGCCAGTTCTTGAATAAAATATTGACTTCGTATATACAATGGCTCCATCAAAGTATGTTTACACTGGAAAGAAAGATGCTAAGTCTAGGATGATCTTCAGAGGGCCCAAGGGAGGTTTGTTCGTACGCGGACCTTCAGGCAAGAAGATTGCTCCTGCAACAGGACCTGTTCGTGCCAAGAGCCCAATGCGCCGTGCAATGAGCCCTATGCGCCGTCGCTAAGCTGAAATTTTAGTCTATATAACCCTTTTGAATGTGTTGATTACATTTTCAAATTTACACATCTTTTTTCTTGGGCGTAAATGTAGTCAATACACGAGAAACATCTCCAAAAGCATAATCACACATTGCAACTTTCTTCATTAAAGCAATAAAATCCTCATATGACATTGTTTGTTTCATAAAGTTGCAGTCACGACAAGCAGGCACACAGTTTGATATAATATATCCTATAGCAGGGTCATAGTTGACACAATCAATGCCATTTTGATGTTTTAGTGTTGTTGATCTTCCACAATATTCACAATCTTTAGATCTAAGTTCCTCAAATTCTTCCTTTGTAAGATCAAAAATCTTATTATTTTTTAGTATAATATGTTTGTAGTCGCAAAATTTCTGTTTGCAAATTTGAGACCATTTATCAGTGATCTCACCATAATCACCATGACATAAAGATATTTGTTTAGCACGCTCTATAAATGTAAGTGGGTCTACTTGTCCTTTGCTCTTGTTGCAAATACTACAGCAAGGAACACAATTTGACAGTTCATAACCAATTGAACTGTCAATACGATCAATGCCACTGCGTCTGATTGCATCTTCCGTTTCCTTACCACAATATACACAAGGCAAGTCGGTCATACTCATAATTTCCTCATCAGTCATTGTCACAGACATGCCACGACTTTTTGCACCAATTAATATTTTTTTCTTTTTCCCTTCGCGGCTATTTGCATATGATCTATTCTGTGCTCTAATTTTTTCGGGATTTTCAGCACGTTCTGCTTTTACCTTTGCTCTTATATCTTCCTTTTTTTCAGCATATCTTGCATTTGCATTTGCTTTTTTCTTCTCAGGATTTGCAGCATATGCTTCTTTTTCTTTTTTGCTTATCTTTTCTTTATTATTTTCTCTATACAAACGAGCTTTTTCTTTGCATTTATCACACTTCTTAGTAATTTCTGTATGCATCTTACCACATTTAATGCATTTTGAAACAATGTCATCACTCATTTGTATATAAAGATATACACACTATCATATTATATGACAATATGACGATATGCATGATTTTCCGTGGCCCTAAGGGCGGTCTGATTGTCCGCGGACCCAGTGGAAAGAAAATTGCCCCTGCAACAGGATCTGCTCGCGCCCGGTCTCCCATGCGTCGTGCCATGAGCCCTATGCGTCGTCGTTAAGCTGTAAATTTAGTCTGTTTTGAAAATGATTGATATCATATTTCAAACACAAAAACCTTTGCATTACATATTCTTTACTGCTTTCTTTACATTTGCAGACTTCTTTGCTGCGATGGAGTTGAGTCTCCGCATAGCATTTTCTGCGCGCATCCTGGCTGCCTCTCTGTTTAGCATCTCTGCTCCCTGCTCAAGTATCTGGCGTTTTGCAGACAGATTCTTTGCCTTTGCTTCGAGAGTCTGGCGTTTTGCAGACAGATTTTTTGCCTTCGCCTCAAGCTGCTTCTTTGTGAGTCTCCCAACCGAGGGTTTGCTCTTCCTACCAGAAGAGGTCATTACAAATTCTCCCCCGCGAGGTCCCTTGAATATTGCCCGACCCTTTGCGTCCTTGCGCCCTGTGTTCTCTGCCTTTGCCATTGCCATTACAAATGTAATAGATTTTTTTACATGATCAAAAGAACTCAGATACTTCAGTCTTGGACACCTTGAAAAACTTGGGGTCTGGTGTAGAAATGTCCAGTCGTTTCAGAGAAACTGCCAATGGTTGCTGCTCTTTCTTTGCCGCCAAGCTTGTGGCATAACTTACACCCCGCTTGTCAAGTTCCGCCTTCGCAATACCTTGCTCCATATGCCCTCTGCAATACCCGCCAGAAACGGCTTGCCGCGAACAAGGTTTGTTCTTTATCGTGTGACCCTTGCACACCTGTTTCCCAGTTGCAAGAACTGTGTGTGCCTCCACAATGTCGTCCTTGTACTCTGATACAAGTTTAGAAAAGTCCAAGTTATAGTCCTGTGCGACCCTGAGCAACAAATCATCTACTGCTGCCGACACTATGATGCCTGCGCATTCCTCAAGTTTCTTAACGCCATTGACTGCCTCGGTCAAAGCAGTAACGAACCTAGAATCCATTTATGATACATCAAGAAAACTCAATATCTATACACCAGTGTGTCGATATATCAAAGAGTCGTAGAAAGTACGATGGCCTCGTCAACAGCATTGGCAAATGCCTTGGTACCGGCAAACTCAAGAACTGCCTCACGGTACTTGGCCACGTTCTGGCGCATACCTGAGATTTGTTCATCACTTAGCGAGTCAATCAGTTCCTGGAGCTTAGCACCAGTGTCAATACCACGTTTCTTCAAGTCAAAGAAAGCACCATCAGGCCCCTCTGGGATGAGGTCAGAGAGTTTGTCAAATACATTACCATAATAAAGAGGAATGCAACCCGCACTCAGAGCATCATAGAACTTCTCGGACACATACCCCGGGGCATCACAGTTCTCGATGACAAGATCAAAGACAAAGTTCTGTTTGTGGTCGACAGAAGACTTGTCGTCGCGTGACCGGTGGTTTCCGTGACCGAGTTTGATGTTCACACCATCTGCTACTTCGGACCAGTTCATTCCAAACACGGTAATGTCCTTTTGACCCTTGACAAGGTCTTCGCGCAGGTAGTCCAGGCATTTTAGCTGGCACCCAATTACCGAATATTCCTTGTGGTTGAACAACTCAGGACGGCGCTCTAGCACAAGACCCACCGAGCGACCGAAGCCCTTGTTGTTGCGGAGCAGGATAGCCCTGTCGAGAGGGTCATCCAGAGTTCCATGGTGGCAGTTGTGCGGCGTGTACACAGTGGGAAAGTCAGAAGTCAACAGGGGGGTAAAGTATGTCAGGGCGACGTCAAAGTACTCCTGGAGGAACTTGGGAATGCTCCACTGACCTGTGTGGCGGATATTAGGACTCTCCAGGGTATATACAATCCTGTTGAGGTCCTTGCGCTCCTTTAGGAACTCCAGAGGGAGCTCTCCGGGGTTACACAGGCTCACGAGAACAGTAGACTCCTCTGGAATATTGGGGGCGTTGGTGAACCCGTTGAGCAGATTATACTTGCCACCATTGAGACCGTCAAGTCCGCGAAGAAGAGTCATCTGCCACTCGTGTAGGGCAAAGGACTGGCGAGAGTACATCTTCCGAGCCATTAGGAAGTCATCGGTCGCTTTCTTGTTGAAGTGGAAGATGTAGATATCTTGGAACTTCTCAAAGTCATAGCCAAAGTTCTGGTTGCCCTGTGAGAAAAACTCTGGCTTCACAGACAGGCCCGTGGATCCTAGGCGATACCCAAGGTGATGCTTCCGGATAACAGTATGGGGAGCACTCTGAAGCAGCACCTTGCAGAGCTCACGGTCTGGCTCGGGCTTTCCGGTGGGGTCGCGGAACCGTGCATTCCAGATTGGACCTGCCATGATGGCAAGATCCCTGTCCAACATATAGCAGGATGTGTCGATGAGGTAATTCCCTGGACCATATACTGCGTGGGAAATTCCTCCTAGGGACTCACAGTTGTCCTCCCCAACACGGTTTCCATCTGCGTCCATCAGATACCGCAGGCAATAACTCCACTTGGTTTTGTTGGAGATGAGCCCGCGGAGCAGATCCGCATACTGGGTAGGGGCCACGACATTGTCATCGTCAAGATATGCGACATAATCAGATGTCACGAGGAAAGGCAGAGAACCGTACACACGATGTCCGTTCCAACCACCGGCACCCACATTCTTAGGGAGGACAAACTTCACCACGGTGTGTTTGCCTTCGAACTTAGAAAGCACTAGGTCAACCTTTGCCTCGTGTTCCTTGCCATCTACAACAACCCAGTGCTCGATGTTGGGGAGGGTGGACTTCTGGACGGACTCAATGCAAGCCTCAAGGAACTTACCACCAGTCGTCGGTGTGATAACTGCGAGCTTAGGAAGACGCAACTGGCGCCTGTGATGCTCGAACAAGTTATACATGACACCATCAGGACCCTTAGAGTCAATCTCGATAACATCCTCTACCGAGGGGTCCAGTTTACCCCACTGGGAAGCATTACGGCAAATCGCAATCTTAGGGTGATCAAAAGCAAGGACGCTCAGGATGCTCTGGTCATGGCGACAGTCAATAACATCAGAGTCCTTGCCTGAGTCATTAACCATGTCGAGGTCTAGGCAAAAGTTCATGTATTGCTGGACAAAAGCCCTAGACTCCGGACAGTTCCTGTACACCTGGAAAGACGCCTCTAGCATGATGCTGTCACCTGCCTTGGGACCACCGAGGGAGTTGAGAATGGACTTCTTGGTCCACTTCTTTACGCGGTAATCATTTTCCTTGGCGCTCCAGTTTCCTAGCCGCTGTAGCAGGATAGGCTTGTCATTGGTGACAAAGTCTACATATGGCTGGATAGAACGCTCGAAGACCGTCGCGCTGTCAATGTAAACAAGGACCGCTCCGTCCTCTGTCTTGGCCATCACATTCCTTATGAGGAAACTCTTCCAGGCCCACCACCCAAAGCCACGGTTCCCATCCGCAAAATGCCCAGGGAAGGTATCCATCAACCATTGGATATCTTTAGGGCTGTATACATGGAACTCAGAAAACTCTCCCGTGGTGAGAGCGGAATGCTTTAGGGCTGCAGCGGATCCTGCGAAAGAGTCGGTGGCAAATGTGAAACCGATGACACGCATTGTTATAGCAAAGACTAAATTACAAAGAATTTAACAAACTGTATGTATCAACTTTTGTCGATATAAAACTATATCGACGAAACTGTGAGTATACCATAGAGAGAACTATGTATACTAGGATGACTTTTGTTCACTATGATGGCAGATGGCAGGGTCCAAATCTATTTGATGAGGAACAAAGACATTTGTATTGTATATATACTCTGACGTGCCAAGGAAAAACATATGTAGGGCAGACGTGTTGTACTAAGAACAGATTCAAGAAACATAGGTCAAAAAGTTCTACAGAGTGTAGATACATACGCGCGGTCATAGATAAATACGGTTGGTCATCTGTTATTGTTTCTATTATAGAAAACGAATTAACCAAGAAAGAGGCAGATGATGCCGAAGACTATTACATATATACATTTGATTCGCTGGCTCCAAATGGATACAATCTGACAACTGGTGGTAGTTCCACGGTTATGAGTGAGGAAACAAGAAAATGCTGGGAAGAAGCGATGGAACAATTGAGGAATGATCCAGAATATAGAGAGAAACACCTAGAAGGAATACGCAAGAACAATGAAGACCCTGAGTTTATTGAGAAACGTAAGGATGGAACAACAAAATATTGGGAAGATGAAGAAAATAGAAACAAGGAAAGTGATAGACGAAAGATATTGTATAAAACTAAAGGAGGGGCTTGTTTGAATACGGAAGAAGCTAAACAGAAGAAGTCAGACAAGATGAAAATATTGTGGCAAGATGCTAAGTATGTAGAAAAGGTAAAGGAAAAACAAACAGAAGCTATGTTAAAACTGAGGAAGTTTACAGATGAGGAGTTCTTAGAGGCAAATACACGTCTCAATGGTAAAATTCCTCTGTTGGCAGCAGAATTTGATGTTTCTATAACTACTATAAAAGAACATAGGAAAAGATTAGGTCTTTCTAGACCTTGGAAATCTCCAGAAACTTCTGTAAAATCGTAAATAAAGTCGCAGAAAATCACTAAAACCCATAGAAAAAACTCGACGTGTGTGTAAAAATGCGTTAAAATTCAAAAAAAAAATATTTACTAAAGATATAAACAAGTATGGCGGGAGGCTTGAGTCAATTAGTTGCATACGGTGCCCAGGACGTATATCTAACTGGAAACCCCCAAATCACATTCTTCAAGACGGTATACCGCCGGTACACCAACTTCGCTGTGGAGTCCATCCAACAGACGATCAATGGCAGTGTTGGTTTCGGCAACAAGGTGTCTACACAGATCTCCCGTAACGGTGACCTGATCACGGACATCGTGGTTGAGTTCGTGCTGACCAAGGTTGGCCCCACCTTCTACTGCGCCGAGCAGCTGCTACAGGATGTTGAGCTGGAGATTGGTGGCCAGCGCATTGACAAGCACTACGCCGACTGGTTCCGCATGTACGACTCCCTGTTCCGCATGGACAACGACCGTCAGAACTACCGCCGCATGACTGACTTCGTGAACGACGAGCCCGCCACCGCCGTCAAGCGTTTCTACGTGCCCCTGATCTTCTTCTTCAACCAGACCCCCGGCCTGGCCCTCCCCCTGATTGCCCTACAGTACCACGAGGTGAAGCTTTACTTCACACTGGCATCCACTGTCAACGGTATCACCGCTGTTGAGGGCGGTGCCTCCGTGACCGCTGTTGCCCCCCAGATGAGCGTGTGGGTCGACTACATCTTCCTGGACACCCAGGAGCGCACCCGCTTCGCCCAGCTGCCCCACGAGTACCTGATCGAGCAGCTGCAGTTCACCGGCTCCGAGACCGCCACCCCCTCCACCAGCTCTCAGTCCACCCAGAACATCCGCCTTAATACAATGGGGCGCAAAAGCATTACGCCAATCACATCTGGACACTGTGGTTGGGAAAACCGTTTGGACTTCCAGGCACCAGCAATGGTGCAAGTTTTTTGCTAGTGTGTCGATACACAGAGTGTCATTTGTTCCCGGATACACTCATATCGACATGCAACACTATTAAATTGCGGGAACTCCCTAAAGCTAGAAAAATGACTACCAAAAAGTGTTGTAGTTGTGAAGAACTAAAAGATACGGCAGAATTTACTAAGAGAAAAGCAAGCTGGGACGGTTTACGTGCCAGATGTAAGATATGTGATAAAGCTTATAAAGAAGCTTATATCGCATCTCATCCTGATAAAAAGAAAGCGTGGGATAAGAAATATAAGGATGCTAATGCCGATAAGGTAAAAGCACGAAACACACGCAATTATCAGGATAAATGGGACATACGTAAAGCATATCGCATTGCTAATGAGGCGAAAATTAAAGCATACAACAAAGCATACAAACAAAGGAAGAATGAGTGGATATCTCAGCGCAGACAAAACGATATCAATTTTAAGATATCATATAATCTGCGAACAAGATTTCATTCCTTTCTATCAACAAAGGGAAAGAAGACATTTGGCATCTTAGGATTGCCTTGTGATACTTTTCTCAGTTGGATAGAGTTTCAGTTCGAGGAAGGGATGTCGTGGGATAACTATGGCATCTATTGGCACCTAGACCACATCCTCCCAGTATCAAAATTTGATATGATGAACGAAATCGACCAAAAAGTATGCTTCAGTTGGGCAAATTTCCAACCGCTTTACTCCCAAGACAATCTTAGTAAATCTAATAGTATCTATCTTCACAACTTCTTCAACTGCTTTATATCCGCTCACCGCTTTATTGCGAATGAGCAACTTGGTAGTCTAGAGTACCAAACCTTGACCGAAAGGTTGAGGTGGCTGAGAGCAACAATCTCAGGTATGGTAAAAAGCTCCTAGATGAACAATGGGAAATCCGCAGCCAAGCCCCTAAGGACGACACGTCAAGTCTATGGGGAAGGTTCAACGACTAAACAGTAGTGGGTATTCGATGACGGCCTAGACAGCCCAAGAATGCTTAAGATATAGTCTAGTCCCTCGCGCCGGTGGTCGCAAAATATCCCGAAAGGGAGGGTATTAACGCAACTTCAACCACCCCACCAAGTACCTGGCCTGGAACTTCAACAAGCCCGGCCCCCTGTCTTATGGCCAGTACACCGGCACTGCCACCCTGAATGCCAGCTCCAACGTTGTGTATGGTGATGTGCCCAACACCGCCGTGTTCAACGAGGCCCTGGCCATCCTGGACTCCTCCAAGCTGCAGCTGAACGGCCAGGACCGTTTCGCCGCTCGCAAGGGCTCTTACTTCAACCAGGTCCAGCCTTTCCAGACCATCGGCTCCCTGGCTCCCTCCGGTGTGTATCTGTACTCTTTCGCACTCAAGCCCGCCGGTCGCCAGCCCTCCGGCACTTGCAACTTCTCTCGCATTGATAACGCCACTCTGTCCCTCACCTACAAGACCTGCAGCGTCAATGCCTACGATGTGGCCGCCAACGTCGCAACCGCCCTGTATTCCGGTGGTGAGACCGTGACCGCCAACACTGGTGTCCAGCTCACTGCCCTCAACATCTACGCAAAGAACTATAACGTACTTCGTATAATGAGCGGCATGGGTGGTCTCGCATACGCAAACTAGTTAAGCACTTTATTCTTTCTTATTATCCTTTGCTCGCTTTCTGATATGATCTGATATGATGTAATTACAATATTTCAAAGTTCTTACTTAGAATTTTGAATTAAACCATTTCGCACACAATATCTACGAATAAAAGATGCTGTACAACCTATATCTCTACTTGTTTGAAGCATATTACCATTATTTTCATCAAGGACTTTATTGATATTTTCATCTGTAACATCAATACCCCTTTTTGCGTATGTTTCAATTGCTATCTTTCTTTTTGAAATTGACAAGTTTATCTTCTGGTTTTCTGTCAACCCTCCAAAATTAGGGTTGTTCTCACCTTTCATTTTTTCACTGTGTTCTTGGCACCACTCTTCGCTCTTAGGTCTAGGTTCTCCCAAATGAGACTCTCTCATTTGTTTCTTAGTTTCCTCAGTATGAGTTTTCCCAAACATAGGATGCGCATCTCCCCGAAGAACCTTGCCACCACCAGTCATATTATACCCATTTTTGTAAGTGTCAAACATCTCAATGTAAGACACTTCGGTATCATCCAAATCATTTGTATCTACATCTATTGCCATTATAGTAATAGTAAACTTGTAGTCATACTTATGTATCGCATTATACAACTTTGGTTGGTGTTTTTCAAGTCTGCCAATCTTAATACTTGTTCTGTACCCACTCATTCTGTGCCAGAAATCCTCAGTCTGACCGATGTACATCTTATCAGATTCTGGGAAATACAAACTGTAAATCACATTCTTCTTGTGTACAAGTTTAGCAATTTTCTTATCAACATTTGACTTTTTGGGAAAATAATTTTTACCAATTGTAATCATTTTACATATAATTACAAAAGATACACAGATATACACATTTCCAATCCTGGGTCAAATCACATTTACTTCATCCCTTTGATGCGCTGCTTGAGAAGCTCTAGTTTGGCGCTCTTGTTATCCACTGGCATTGCCTTTTTTGTATTCTTGATAACCGTGGGCGGTATTGTTGTTTTTACATTCGCGTTCTTGTAGCCTGCTCTGCTAGCCATATCTTCTCTCACATACACCACGGAGCTCCGTTTGAACGCCTCGAAACAGAAATCCTTGCCCTTGTCTTTGTTGCTCACCTCGTTCATCGTGCAGCTCTTGGAGTTCACGCACAGAGCCTTGTCCTTGGCCCAGTCTGAGGACATGAGAGCACACGGCATCTCCCTCGTGACGGGGGTCTGCATGGCCTTGTCCCCAGACCTTGCCGCCCAGCCGTTGTATACATACCGCCCCGAGTTGCAAGTGACACCTGCCAGCACATGGCCCATAGAGCACCCAGCGATGTGCGATGGCAGGATACACGAATCCAGAACGTACTTCTTAGAGTTGTATGTGATACTGTTTGGGTGCCTGGTAAGATTCAGACCCCTTATGGTGCCCATCTTCGGTCTGTACGTCTTCCAAGCCTTTTGCAAGTAGGATTCCCCCGCCTCCCTGTGGATTATTATCACTTCGGGATTGTCGGTGTCCACGAAGGCTCCCTTGGGATCAAGGGTCTCCACCGCCTTTTCCCACTTTCTCTCATCTAATGGGAGATCAAAGTTATACGCGGAGTATATTGCCTCTGTCTTTCCACGTGGGACGGTCACGGATAAATGGGGAATGTCGAGGAACGCGAGGAGTTTATGCTGATAGGGACCATAGCTTGCTCCATCGCTTTCTATGTGCTCATTGGTAGCGGAATCAAAATACACAGGGTCGTATCTACGAAGCGCCTTCAGAAACGCCCTTGGTTCCAGTTTCCCCACCATGCTTTTGTTAAGTGAATTGAGCTCGTAGTTTTTCATTATGAGCATCATCGCTTCTGCTATCGGGGCCTTCCAACTGCCTTGAGATGCTACTTTCTTGGCATGCTGGAAAGACACCGCGCGCATGCACTGGCTGAAAAAAATTGTCATCATCAGAGCCGCAAACCAGCATACCTCTCCCCTCTGAACTGGCGTGTAGACCATAGAGCACTTCTTGGCAGTGTATTGTATATCCATACTTAATGACACTATATTATTCTTTTTTGCTTGGCGATGGAGTCCAGTATCCTATAATTGATGTTACCAAGGGCATATAGACCCCTGGCTCCCCACGATGTGTGGCAAGCATTGCCATGGAGAACATCAGGACACTTGCTGACATTATAACGCGGACTTCAAATTCTGTCACTTCAAAATCAAATTTAACCTTCTTTTCGAGAGGCTGGTAAGCAACAGGTCGCCGTGGAGGAGTGCTTTTCTTTATCTCAACGCTGGGGCGAGTGAAACGAGGCATGATGAACATCTTGGTCAGCATTTATTTACAATATACAGAACACATATAAATAATGATGATGTCGATATAAATAACTTAAGAATTTCTGGTTGGTTTCTTACCAAGATGTTTGACAACTTTGAAATTCTTGATAGGAAGATGAAGCAAGTTCTTATTGAGTATAAAATGCTCCAACAGATGTTAAAAAATGATAAATAAATCGTCATGTATTGGTATGTACTCCATCGACACCGCAATCCAAAAACACGGATCGTCAGAATGGAAAGTGTCTCTGTACGCCGCTGGTTTGTGGCATACCAGCTTTCATTCTTGCCACGAAGATGCGAGAAAAGCAGTACACATCCTTCTTGAAAAGTACAAAGGGCAACTAGGGGCCTGATATATCGACACATTGGCTACTTGAGAAACTTGTTTGAACCAAAATCAAAATGCAGATGAATAGACTATACGAAGAGGATTACATCCTTGAGTACCTGTCCAATAATGAAGATTCCGTTAGCTGTGTGGACATAAACGAGGATACGCTCCTCCATATGTACACGGCAAAGAAGTATGACAAGGTGCAGGACTTGATTTTAGAGTTGCGTCCTGACATAATACATTACCAAAATATGCAGGGAAGAACTGCAATATTCAATGCAATTGACGCAAGGAATGAAGACCTGGTTGCAAAGATTGTTGATTTGGACTGGTCGGTTCTTTTGCACACCGATGAAGACGGGATTTCTCCATTTTATTACGAGTTTACAACATTTGGCAATGCAGACATCATGAAAATCTTGTTGCCACATGCAGTGGAATTCTATGACGCGGAAGACATTTTCGATATGTTTGGCTGTTGCTTTGGGTCCATTGACAAGGTTATATATATGTTAGAGGCATTGCCTTGGATCTATGACTATCGGTCGGAAACGATGGAAAATGTTCTACATTTGATTGTCTCTCAGGGAGCTCAAGAGAGAGCTCGCACTATTGTGAAACAAGTGTACAAGACACACCCAGAAATGTTTACTGGTGTGAACATGAAGGGGCAGACACCCGCTCACATGGCACGCGACTTTGATATGCTCAATCTTATCTACAAGTTGTGTCCAGAATCAATACTTGTACGCGATGTCAATGGAAAGATACCTCTGCATTGCTCACACCATTCGAGTAATACAATATACATTGACTTAATACGCGATATGCCAGAAGTCCTCAAGATACAGGACAACAATGGCCTCACCGTCGTGATGCATATGATATCAAGACTCCAACCATACCTGAATACCGCCCTTGTGTCTGAACTTTTCAACTTGTGTCCTCAAAGCTTTTTGCTGCTAGACAATAAGAAACGGTCGTTTATTCATCATATCACAATGTACAAAAATGCCAAGTGGCATTCAGCATGCACCGACATCCTGGCAGTTTACCCGCACATTCTTTTTTGGAAAGATTCTATTGGCAAGACCCCTTTGGATTATGCCAACGAAGACATTGGGGGGTATGGATCTTTCAAACTGGCGCGGGAAATTTTTATCGCCACATGTTTGAAGTATACAGCAATCCCAGAAAAGTATTGGTGTTTTGATATACCATGCTCATATCTCTCAAAGTCCTTTGGCCACATTCTCAATCGTTCTGAAAAGGAAGCAAGCTGGGCACTGGAATTCCTCCCAGAAAAGGACCGGACACTCGTCAAAAACGTGCTGCTTGCTGACATGCCTGCCGACATAAAAAAACAAATCATCATATCAATATTTCTGTGAAATAAATAAATTTGTAAACAACATGATAATCAAAGTGCTTAATTATAGGCAACTAATTACAAGCGTTCAGAAGGAGAAATATAACGTGATCCAGTTTACATCAAACTGCCAAGCAAGTAACAATTTGCGCGCACGATTGTACGATATGCACATCAATGCGTATGATATTATGTACGAGAGAAATAGACCCATCGGCGCTCTTTTTGAGGTAAAACAACTCCCGTGCGCTATTTTGTTAGAACATGGCTTACCAGTGGCAAGGGCAACGGGAGTAACAGAAATAGAACCATTCTTGGGCGTTGTGGAAGATGCGCTGAGGGGTATATCGCCCATGTAAATAATTTAAGAAAAACAAACTCTGTAAAGCAATATGCGTATTTTGAGTGTTCCAAATTACCCTTCAATGGTCCTGAGTGTGAGGTTTGGCACCAAGAAGTCCTTGCTATTTTTCGGCAACAAAACTTCTGTCCGGAGTGCCACTTTTCGCGAAAACTTGAAAAAGCATCAGGAGATCAATATGGATGTTTTGGAAATTGACTGTGATGAAAACCCTGAGATTTCTGATCTGTTTGGTGTGAAGTATATTCCAACTGCAATTCTCCTTGACAATGGATTTCCAGTTTCGAGGATGGATGGAAGTTGCAAGTCCCACGAATTTGTTGATTTCTTATTTGATGTGGTATCGCTTGGAAAAGATCCGTTGATGTAATTTGTCAATATAAGCACATATCGACAAAAATGATATACAAACCAAGTTGATGTTGTAAGACAACAGATGATGACCATCACGAAGGTGAACACCTACCAGCAGATGCTGAGCGGCATCTCATCTGGTCGCCGCCATGCTATCATCAAGTTTACAAAGAAAGGTTGTGCGCCATGCAAGAAGGTTTCTGAGAAGTTCGAGACCATGAAGAATCTCGACATCGATGTGTACGAAGTTGAGTTCCTTGAGAACAAGGCGATTGCCAGGATGTTTAATGTGCACGCTCTACCCACGAGCGTCTTCTTTGAAGATGGACTTCCGATGCAGCGGATGGTGGGGCTAAAAGAGGTAGATGACTTCGTTTGTCTGGTCAATGATGTGGTGGCAGATGGATGCCAGGTCATCAACTGGGAAGAATAATTATGATTGCCTATCAATTACAGCACCAATTATGGCGTGAACCTCGTTTTCCATTATGAACCGTGTAACCTCTGCAAGCCTCACGAGCTCTACAGTGTCACAGTTGGACAGTACCTCCTGCACTTGCGGGATATCAGCAACCTTTATGGGAGCGACGCTCTGAGTTTGAAACCGCATCTTGTTCTGATTGTAAGACATCAGCAGATTATCCACTATATTTGGCATATCCTTCTTGGTTTCCTTCAGCTTCGATTCATCCAGGAGTTCACGGACAGAGTTCGCTTCTAGGATACGCAGTATGAGCGTGCGACATACGCCCCGCAGAGTCTCGAGCTCCTCGATAGTATTCATTACGTCTACATAATTTTTTATTTACACTCTTTTTGCGATTTACTTCTTGGTCGCGTTCTTCTTGTTGTTTTTCTTGACTGTGTTGTTCTTCTTAATCGTGTTGTTCTTTTTTACAGTGTTGTTCTTCTTAACGACATTCAGACGACCATTGTTGTTGTTGTTGTTATTATTTGAATTGTTATTGAGGTTATTATTGTTCCCGTTATTCCACCAGTCGGTATTGGTCTCCCCCCAGTTTGAGTTGTTGCCCCAGTTTCCGTTCTCCCAGTTGTTCCAGTCCCAATCAGCGTTGTTATTGTTATTGTTGAAATTATTGCCATTATTGAAATTGCGAGTGTTTACTTGCTTTGAACCAGACAGACCCATTTTATATCTTATGGAGATATTTTATTCGTATATCGTCAAAACCGTGTATTTAATTACCGCAAAATCTGTATTATAGTATGAAGAAATGTTCTTGTGGAAAGTGGGCAGTATTCAACTTCAAAGGAATTACACCTGGAATATGTTGCTCCTTGTGTAAGACCAAAGAGATGATTAATGTCAATGGAATACGTTGCAAGTGTGACAATCATCCTACTTACAATCTCGAGGGACTGAAAGCACGTTTTTGCAAGGACTGCAAGACAGATGATATGATATATGTGACAAACAAGCGTTGCAAGTGTGGCAATCATCCTACTTACAATCTCGAGGGACTAAAAGCACGTTTTTGCAAGGACTGCAAGACAGATGATATGATATATGTGACAAACAAGCGTTGCAAGTGTGGCAAGCAACCATCTTTCAATCTTGAGGGACTTAAACCAAGGTTCTGCAAGGACTGCAAGACCGATGAGATGATTGATGTGTTTAGTAAACGTTGCAAGTGTGGCAATCATCCTATTTACAACTTGAAGGGACTAAAGGCAGAGTTTTGTTCGAGTTGTAAGACTGATGAGATGACTAATGTTCACAATAAGCGTTGCCCTGGTAGCAAAGGCCATAAGTGTCCCATAGATGCTCTTGTAGGTAATGGGCATACATATTGTATGTCTTGCGACCCGAATGAAGCGCGCAGGAAACAATTCAAGAGATATGAAGAGGCATTCTTTGACTTTGTGAAAGGTAAGATTGACATTCATCAGAGGGAGTTTAGGGTAACATTTGACCCGAATGATACCTCTAAGAAGTTTGCCCGCATTGATGGTATTGTATTTGGAGATGGCATAATTGTGTGTATTGAGATTGATGAGGATGGTCACGAAAGTTACGACTGTGACGAGCACAGGATGCACTTGGTTTCGGCGGAACTTTTACAGAAATATCCTGAAAATGAGATTGCTTGGGTTCGTGTCAATCCTACCGTGTCTGTCAAGAACCAGTGGAGCAAATCATCTATCAATATACGTCATTTGCGTTTTCAAGAGGTTGTTTCTGCTGTTGAAAAATTGCTTGATTTTCCTACTACATCGGTTCTGTATATTGGTTAAGGCGATAGTAGAACACATCAACAATTTTACGTAGTTCATAGACATCCTGAACTGAAACCGTATTACCCAAGCGCAAGTTGTTAAGTTCTATCTCCATCACTCCTGCGAGAAAGTAGTCAAGAACGGAGGGGGAACTTACAAATCTGTCTATATACATCTTGCCTATCCTCATGGTGTTTTCATCTTCTGGCAATACCAAGCCGGCGAGCGTCTCTTGGCCGTGCACTCGAGAGTACACCAGGAGAGACATTGAATTTATTAGAGATTCGTGTTTCTCATAGACTCCATGTTTTTTCAGCAGAGAAGATACTCTGTCAATCGCTTCGTTTTGGATGTACAAATTATTGTCCTCGGCATCATTTTTCCCAATTGCCTTGATTTCTCTTTCTGCATCTTTGTTACCCAGCCAAAGTGCCATCGCAGCACCGATGATAGCACAGCCGGATAACAGAAGAGAATCCATAAGAGTAAATGCAGTAAATATAATTTATGACCTGTTTTGTCGATATTACAGTGGATACAGACCGCGGATATCTTCATAAAACCTCTTAGTATCCTTCTCTCCTTTGAGATACAGTTTGTATTCCTTCTTCTTCATCTCTATTTTCTCCTCTGGTGTTGGAACATATGGACCCTTCCTGGGCGCCAACATTATGGCTGCAGCCAATAGGAACATCGCGACAATGCACCACACGAGCATTTACTAAAACACATCTTTTTTAATTTTGTCGATATAAAATAATATCGACAAAACTGATTTTCGACAACGAATCACTTGATAGTGTTTAAAGTTGTGCAACGGAAGTTGTTGGGTCCGCGGCACATCATTCCGGTGAAATCGCCATAACCAGGATACTTGTACGTTTTCTGTATCACCGCATCTTCTTCGGCAACACCTGCGGCGCCCTTGGCGAAGTATCTATCCCACAGTATTTCGTTCGCCTTGCCGTATGTTATGTCGCGACTGAACCATTTTTCCTTCCGACGGTGTGTCATAAAAAATGCAAGTAGCATAACCAAGATCACTCCAAAAACAAGTAGCATAATCGGTGTTTTCCCCATTTTATTATGTAAATATATTAATAATATGCTCGTGGATATAATACGCTCGATAAAGGACACTATCTCCCAGCCAGAAGTCAAGGATGCGATGAAAGATATCATCGACCCATGCATGGCGTTTGTTGACGCAAAAGTTCACTCTGTAACTTTCTTCTTCCAACTCATAGCAATTCTCATTCTCATCCAGGTCATGGCGACTCTGTTCCTCATAGTCCAGGAGATACGCAGAAACGTGTAACAACTTAACTAAAAAGATCTGATGTAAAGAAATGGACAAGCTCCTCATATTCACGCCACGTCCGCCAAAGGAAACCCCCGTATCTTTGGCGATCGCTTCTGTTCCCACCAAATCAACCGACGTCGCCATTTATGACGAAACCGTTGTTGCAAACCTGAAGGAATGGCTCCTAGATGGAAAAACGGACGCTGGTTTTGTATCTGCCCCATGTGGCTCGGGTGCAACGACCCTGGTTGACCTGTTGATAAAAGAACTTGGCATTGTCCCATATCATATTCACAACACCTCGAAGGACTTCCAGAGTACTCTCCTGGATACAAATACAATGCACTGCGGACTCGTTGTCATAGATGGGTTTGACTACTCCATTGGCAAACGCGCGGTAACCATAGTGACGGACCACGTAAAGTCGTGCGCACACAAACTTATATGCATTGGGCACCATGACAGAAAGTCCACGAGCAATGCCTTTGCGGCAAAGTGGAAAAAGTTTCACTTTGGACCTCCCAAGGACTTGTTTTCGATACTCGCCAAGATTTCAAATGGTCGAGTAAAGGATGATGTTATCAAGAGGATAATCAGGGGGGCCCCAACAGACACCAGGTATTGCATAAATGCACTAGAGATGCACTTGGTGAAAACATCAAACGAAGTGTCTACACGAGATACTTTCTCAGATGTTATAGATGCCATCGAAAAAGTGTTCTGCGAAAAGATACCCTTTGGCGAATTGTACAAGATGTTTGAACATGAGTCAATCGTGATTGCAGGAGGTGTACATGAAAACTACTTGAAGAGCATCCGCGACATAGAAGACGTGGCCAGGATTTCCAATTCTATGTCGGAGAGTGATGTTTTGCTCGATCTGGATTTTGCAAATCTCATGCCATTCTGTGCAAGCTCTGTGGGTCTTGTCAACGCGTGTCCCAAGAAGAAGAGTATTAAGGTTGATAAGTATGGAACTGTGCTTTCCAAGAATAGCCAAAGACTTACAACGCGTAAGAAAATCCTTGCATACAACTTGAAACGCATGGAACAGAAACTGCCAGCAATGTCTCCTGTTGATTTTGGCTTTGGCCCTGAGTTTGGGCCCAAAATTAAGAAGATTGGCTGACTAAAATCCAATCATAATAGTGGTTGTCCGCGGGCTTTCGAGAAGCTCGCGAATGCTCTTGACCGCCTCAAAAAATCGTGTCTTGCGTATTTTATTGTCAGAAGCCGTGGGATTCACTCGGACCCACGCAAGCTCATGTTCTGGATATGCGAGAAGGATCTCTTCGCTCACCCATTGCGTCCGAGCGGCATCACAATCCTGATTGTAATGTTTGTGTCCATTCTCATCGACCTCAAGACATATCACAATATTTTGCGTCACAATGACCCCGTCTATATCAGCATATTTCTTGGATGTCTCAACACACCTATAATACACGCGATATTGTTCCGTTGTCACAGGTATGCAGTGTTTCTCAAGGAACTTAAAGAACGCATACTCATCTTTCTTCTTTATAGCCTTTCGGTTTTTGTCTGGGTCGCACGAGATACAATAGTTTTTCCCATGTACCAATCTGCAAAATACAGGGCACTCGGTGCCATTGTATCCTGGACACCGCTTGTTCCTAACGTCTTCCATATCTTTTTCAGCATGTGACCGACACCTTGTAGGTTGGTCACCAAGCGTGCCATAGGATGGCCGTTTCTTGCACTCAGGGTGATCACACCGCTTATTCCTAACGTCTTCCATATCTTTTTCAGCATGTGACTGACACTTTGTAGGTTGGTCACCAGACATGCCATAGGATGGCTGTTTATTGCACCCGGGGTGAACACACCGCTTATTCACAACATTTTCCATATCTTTTTCAGCATGTGACCGGCATCTTGTAGGTTGGTCACCAGGCGTGCCATAGGATGGCTGTTTTTTGCATCCTTGATGAGAACAAATTCTAGGCATTACTATGTCTAGAATTTGTTTTGATTGTTTATATTCTGTGTTTGTCGATATACAAAATTACAAAATTTCTTAAAGATGATAGTTTTTTATAATATTAAGTACATCATCAACAACCTTGTCAAGAGGCCGGTCAGAGTTCACGCACTTACAATCAGTGTACTTGAAAAAAATGTCATAGTATTTCTTAAGGTCCTTCATATACTCTGGTAATATTTTGTAAGAATCTCCGCGACTGCCTGCTCTCTCTATGCATATTTCTGTGGGACAATCTAGCACGATGTACATATCTACCTCCCACGGTTTTGCCAAGTCATATATATCCACATATGTAGCCATGTCTTCGTCAGATAAAATCCCCTCCGAAGAAAGCATCTTAGCAAAAACAGATCTAGACACCTGTGGCGATCTCTCCACAACCACAAGCTCGTCAGAAAACTTGTACTTTAGGAAGGACAATAGAATCTCAATCTGAAGCGTAAGAGCATATTTCCTGCGGTTTCCATAGAATTTATCAAGGTATTTCCAATCCTGTGTAGGTTCCGCAATGACCCTGATGCCTCGTTTCTGAAGTTCGTTCAAAACAGATGACTTTCCAGCGCCAATGAGCCCCTCAATTGAAATCACAGTCATTTACAAATATTTATAATTTTTTCACGGACAATCTCCGGTCGGTCGATATGTATTTTTTCTCCAGGTCGTCCGCACCGCCAACAAGTTTATTGCCATCAAATACGCGCGGAAATGTGAGTACTCGTGGCATACGCAAATTATGCTCCTTAATCTTCGCCTTCAGGTCGTCCACGTCCTTGCAATTAATCATAGTAAAAGAAATCTTGTTCTTGCGAAGACACTTGCGACCCCTGGCGCAATGAGGACATCCAGTTTTTTGAAATACAAGCATTTAAATATGCGCATATTTAAATGTTCATCATCACGCTTCTACATTTATTGGTGCTTGCATGGGCACTTATAGCCCCATTCACAAAGGTCTTGCGGGTGAGCTACATCCTCCTGATGCCAGTCATAATGATCCACTGGATATTGCTTGATGATAGTTGTGCTTTAACGCTTCTCGAAAATCACCTCCGTGGTTGTAACACGAAAGAATCGTTTGTGCATCAATTCGTATCTAAAATATATAACGTGCCAGACGGTCTTATCGGCTCTCTCATGTGGGTCTATGCAATTACTACTTGGCTATACGCAATTTCACAGGTCACCAAAGAAGATTTCGGTGAAGCTTTTTCGAACTAAAAAAATACTGATATTACACAATGAACGACAACTTGGATTTTACATATATCAAGAAGCTATTTGCCAGAGCATAACAGTTGCAAATTTTTTCATTATTGGATCTGGCGAAAACTTGTTTATGAGAAATGCTAGTGCTTTCAATAGGCGAACATCGGCATATTTATCCTGAATAGACTTTTCGAGGATGATGTTCACCGTTGGCATGATGTCTTCCTCAATGTCTTCATTTTCCGCTGCTATCTTGGCAATCAAAGATACCAAGGCATACC
>Ga0247831_1003835_pt1 | contig 21139 bp, 20 predicted proteins | sample LaCruzMarch2015__9_FD_192406 | JGI IMG/M metagenome (GOLD analysis project Ga0247831, IMG submission 192406) | Freshwater microbial communities from meromictic Lake La Cruz, Castile-La Mancha, Spain - LaCruzMarch2015_1m | ecosystem: Environmental > Aquatic > Freshwater > Lake | place: Spain...
AAATTCTTGCACAAGTAGTTTTACCAACACCTCTTGGCCCACAGAAAAGAAATGCCTGTGCAAGGTGATTGTTGCGAATGCTGTTTTGTAAAGTGGAGGTTATATTTTCCTGACCAACAACTGATTTAAAAGTTACCGGACGGTACTTACGTGCAGATACAATAAAATTTTCCATTGTTACAAATATATAACATGCCAGTGCTGTTTACGGGCATTGTTAACATCTTTTGAGAATGTTTTAGAAATAGATTTATATGAAAACCTAAGCTATTGGTTTTGCGATATTTGTTCCAATTAATGCTCTTGTAAATTTTCTTTTTTGAGCGCAGGATTGATATTGCGGTACTTATTTGTTCTTGGTGTTTCTCGCCCACCAACGAGCACATGTTTAGGAACTTCTCTGATTTCCCAAACAATGCCTAATAAACCTAGTAAACGAATGAAGTAGTAGGTAATATCAATTTCCCACCAGTAAAAACCTTGGCGCGCAGTGCTTTGGTAATAGTGGTGGTTGTTGTGCCAGCCTTCGCCTAAGGTAACTAAGGCAAGAATAACACTGTTTTTACTTTTATCGGTGGTTGCATAACGGCGACCACCAATTACGTGCATTAATGAATTGATGGTAAATGTACCATGATATAAGACTACAGTGCTTAAAACAAAACCAATAAGCAAAGTTCCAAGGCCAGCAGAAAAATCGAAGATGCCAGTGCCATGTAAAACATTACCTGTAAAATAAACTACTACAGCTAAGAACAAAGCCGGAACCCAGTGGTATTTATTCAACCAAACCAATTCAGGATATTTTGCAAGGTCTTTAATTAAGTCGTAGCGGGTAGCTTTGAATTCTGGGCTAATAATCCAACCGATGTGCGCATACCAAAAGCCATAAAGGTTAGCAGAGTGCGGATCTTCGGGTTGGTCGCTGAATTTGTGGTGTACTCTGTGATTGGAACACCACCATAATGCCCCCTTTTGAAGGCTACTTTGAGCAAAAAATGCCATAATGAATTGAAATACACGAGAAGTTTTGAAGGTTCTGTGCGAGAAATATCGGTGATACCCTGCAGTAATAAAGAACATTCTGAAAAAGTAAAGAAATATTCCAATGTACCAGTCAACTGGTCTTACTACTGTGAAAAATGCTAAAAGGGGAACGAATTGTAAAATTATAAAACCCATTTCTTGTCTCCAAATTGGGCTTTTTCTGAGTTGTTTTTCCATTGTAGAATTAAGGCCGCAAAGATAGTTAATTGTTGATTGCTTAATTGAAAAAATTGCGTCTTTGTGAAACCGAATAAACAACGCTTCAATTAAAGTATTGTTTGATATAGCGTCGATATTTATTTTGATTCCATTATTTGTTTAAGATTGTTTAACCCAATTTCGAGGTCGTTGCCAATCATTTTATCCATGTTCATGAAAAGAAGCATAATGTTAGTGGGATATTTCATAGAACTTTGAAGGCTCCAGCTAACCTTACTTTCAGTTGCATTATTTTCATGAATTTGCAATACGGCATTGGCTAGGCCGGGAAAAGGTCTTATAAATTGAATTTCGAGTTCGATGCTTTTGTTCGGGATGAGTCTAGTTATTTTTTGTTGGCCTTTGCCTACATTTTTTATTGGACTATCCCATGCAGAAACAAAACCAATTTCAGCATCGGTTCCTGAAAATTCTTTTTTCATGTTAGGGTCCATCATGGCCCATTTGCTATAATTATCCTGATTTTTTAGGAATTTGATGTAATCATAAATATTTGGAGGAGTTGCTGAAATGGGAACAGTTCTGACTACTAAATAATCTTTCTTTATAAAAAGTGCAATAATTAAAACTAAGCCAATAATGCCAGCAAACACGGATAAAATGGAGAGGAGAATTTGCATGGTAGTTTGTTTTTTTTTTGAAAGTGAAGGTGAATTTGATTATTAGAAAAATGATTTTTTAAGGAACGAATGTAAAAATTTTGATATGAATTGAAGGTTAGTTGACAAGATAATTTATTTCAAAACCGAAATGCCCGCGGCCACGATTGACACACTTGTCCCTACGGGATATAGCCTCCGAAGGAGCTATGGCCCACATAGTGGTAATAGGAAAGCGTGAAGTGCCGCCCTAAAAATTAATGTCCTTGATAATGAACAAGTTGTAGTTTATTTTGAAAATAGTACTGTGTAATGCATAGTACCGTATTTAAAATAGTTCTATGTTTGCAGCATGAATCTTGAAAACACAAAAGCACAAATGCGCAAAGGAGTTTTGGAGTTTTGCATTTTATCGGTATTAGAAGATGGAGATGCTTATACCAACGACATCATAGCACGTTTGAAAGCTGCCAAACTCATAGTGGTTGAGGGCACGTTATATCCACTACTTACGCGATTAAAGAATTTTGAACTGTTGCAATACCGATGGGAGGAATCGCTGTCGGGACCGCCTAGAAAGTACTATGGTCTTACGGAAAAGGGCCGTAATTTCTTAAATGAACTCACCGCCACCTGGGACGAACTGGTGGAATCTGTTGCTAACACTCGTACTAAACCTTTTGAAACTACGCACCATGAATAAGACCATTAGTATTAATTTAAGTGGAATGCTGTTTAACCTTGAAGAAGCAGCTTACAATCAACTGTTAAAGTATCTTCAAACCATTAAAAATTATTTTAGTGCAGCTCAAGGGCGTGACGAAATAATAGGCGATATAGAAAGCCGTATTGCAGAGTTGTTTCAAGAGCGATTGAAAAACAAACAGGTGGTTTTAGAGCAAGATGTTGCCGATGTGATAGAAATAATGGGTAAGCCAGAAGTGTATGCTGCTGAAGCAGAAACTGAAGGGAATAATACAACTAATGAATCTTCTAATTTTTCACAAGAAAGCGCTTATTCAAAAGAAAAAAGACGTTTGTTTCGCGATCCTGATGAGGGAATGCTGGGAGGCGTTTGTGTTGGAGTTGGGCATTATTTAGGTGTAGATGCTGTCTGGTTAAGGATTACGTTTTTATTTGGTTTGTTTTTCTTTGGAAGTGGTCCATTGTTGTATATAATTTTATGGATTGCCTTACCAAAAGCTGAAAGTACGGCTGAAAAACTACAAATGCGCGGTGAAGCAGTAACAATTGAATCGATTGAAAAAAAAATTAAAGAGGAGTTTGAACGCATTAATAAAAAAGCAGGAGAATTTACTGAAGGTGCAACTAGAACTTTGCGTGATAAGAAAGTAGGGTCGAGGGCAACTAATTTTTTGAATGAGTTGTTTGAAGCGATTTTAAATTTTATAAGGAATCTTATTCGTTGGATGGGTCGTTCTTTAGGTGTTTTTCTTTTTGTATTAGGTCTTGTTTTATTTATTACATGGTTAACCACTGTAATTGGACAAGGACAGGCAATTTCTTTTAACGATGATGAGGGAGTTTCGAGTTTTTCCATGCAGGCTTTTATGTCGGCTTTTTTTGCCAACGATAAGCATGTAAATATTGCATCAATTGGCCTTGCTTTGTTTTTACTGGCGCCAGTTATTGCTTTGTTAATAGGTGGAATAAAACTGGTTTTTTACCCACGATTTAAAAATGTGAATTGGCCAGGGGCTGTAAATGGTGCAATTTTTACAATTGGATTGATATTGTGTATTATTGCAGCTGTTTTGTTGACCAATCAATTTAGAGCAAAGGGTAAAATTTTAGAATCGGTTCCATTTGCAATACAAAGCGCAGATACGCTATACGTAAAGCCAAACATGGATAATACAGTAAATTTGAAAAACAATTTAAGTTTAGACCACTGGAGTTTTTATTTTAATGATGGTGATGAGTTAATTACCGGAAGAATTAAATTAAATGTGGTAAATGCTGGAAATGAAAATAACTACATGACCATAGAGAAATTGGCACGTGGAGAAGATAAAAAAGTTGCAATTAAAAGCGCAGGACAAATTAATACGTATGTAAAAGAAAATGGAAATGAACTGGTGTTTAATTCTAATTTTAATTTAAAGGATGGAGAAAAATGGAGAGGGCAAAGGGTTACTTATGTACTGCATTTAAAGGAAAATCAAATTGTAAAATTCGATAAGAATATGATTGATTTATTATGGGATATTCCGAATGTTCAGAATTTGGATGGGGAAGAAATGCGGGGGGAAACCTTTAAAATGACGAAGGAAGGTTTGACATGTATGAGTTGTTTGAATATAGATGGGGAGTTGTAGAAATCAATAAAGTGTGTAAAGGCGGAATTTACTTTTCGTCTTTATGCAATTTATAAATTAGTTAAAGGTTTTACCAAAACTTAAACCGAAAAGGGGGACAATAGCAGGGCCAATATCTGCATTAAAAATATTTATCAAAGGAGAAAACGTAAGCCTGAAGATATAACCTTTTAAACCAATACGACGATATCCCAAAATTGGGTTTGCTATCCAATAACTTTTTCTTTCGTTAAATAATGTTACAAAAGTTCTAGAGCAATTAAAGCCTAATTCAAAGTAGTTTTTTTTATCTCCTATTAATCCGTTTATACCAAAAGTAGGTAATGCATGAATATAATATAGAGAACCCATTCCGATTCTTAAATTAATAATGCCATTCTTAACTTGAGAAATAGCCCTTTCATAATTTATTCCAATGCCATATGTTGAACCAACTAATTCTGCGTAAAAAGAATTCTTTGGCAATTTGTTTATATCATTTCGTTTTAAAGAATTCGTGTCTTGGGCCTTTGAATAAATCATTAACAAGGTGCATAATAAAAGCAATTTGAACTTCATAACAGTAAAAATTTTAATTCAAATATAATAGAAGAATTTGATTAAGAATTAAAAAACTATTCCACCACTTACACAAAATAGGGCTGAATCTTCTAGAAAAATAACCAAAGAATTTTGCTATGACTTGAGAAATTGCAATTTTATCTTTGGATTTTTCCTAAGCATTTTTGGGCAACCAAGTCGTTGGTTAGAAATTTCATATTTTTAGGCAACCAAGTTGTAGGTTAGAAATATCATAAAAATAAATTTAAAAGTAATACAACTAAAGTTGTTTTAGAACATTTTCCCTAAACTCAGTCCTCCATAAGGAATAACATTTACATTATTTCCTTCTAAAAAATTAGTTATAAATGGGGTTACGCTTATTCTAAAAATAACACCTTTAGATGATATGAGTCTATACCCTAAAACAGGATTAGCCAGCCAATTGGTTTCCCATCCATTAGTGAAAAATACTGCATCAAAGGAACGAATGGCATTAAATCCCACTTCAAAGAAATTCTTTTCTTTTCCAAACAATGCATTTAAACCAATAGTAGGAGCTGCATTTATTAAGATTAAAGAACCAATACCAATTCTGGCATTTAACATTGTATTAGAAGTAGTGGCTAATTTTAATTCATAACTCACTCCAAGGCCGTAAGTAGAACCTAACAATTCGAAGTAATAAGCATTATTTAAATGTTTAGGAGTATCTCCAGTTTTGGGACCTTTTGAAGGTTTTACATAAACAAAATTTGTGTCAACCTGCCCAAAAGTAATGTTGCAACAAATTAATATACCTGCTAAAATGCCTAATAATTTCATCATACCTGAATTACGCCAACATTATAAGGTTTCAAAATAGGTGCGTGGTTGGCCGCTTCAATACCCATTGAAATAACTTTTCTGGTTTCAATCGGGTCGATAATGGCATCAATTACCAAACGCGCAGCTGAGTAATAAATACTAGTAGTTTCTTCGTAATGCGCGAAAATCCTATCATACAATTCTTTTTCAACTTCAGGTGTAATGGTTTGTCCTTTTGCTTTTAATGCTCCAACTTCTATTTGCACCAAAACTTTGGCAGCTTGTGTTCCGCCCATCACAGCAATTTGCGCAGTTGGCCAAGCAACAATTAATCGCGGATCGAAGGCTTTTCCGCACATTGCGTAATTGCCGGCTCCGTAGCTATTTCCCAAAATGATTGTAAATTTAGGAACCACGCTATTGGCCATGGCATTTACCATTTTAGCACCATCTTTTATAATACCGCCTTGTTCAGAGCGCGAACCAACCATAAAGCCTGTAACATCTTGTAAAAAAACCAATGGAATTTTTTTCTGGTTACAATTCATGATGAATCGCGCGGCTTTGTCGGCGGAGTCGCTATAAATAACGCCACCAAACTGCATTTCACCTTTTTTACTTTTCACCACTTTACGTTGGTTGGCTACAATTCCAACTGCCCAGCCATCAATTCTACCCAAACCACACACAATACTTTGTCCGAATTTTTCTTTGTATTCTTCAAACTCAGAATTATCGACAATGCGGTGAATGATGTCTAAGATATCATATTGCTTATCGCGTGTTTCGGGCAAAATGCCATAAATTTCTTTTTGGTCTTTGGCAGGAAGCTGTGGTGTGGTCCTATCGAAACCAGCTTTATCGAAATCGCCCACTTTGTCCATAATGTTGCGAATACGGTTGAGGCAATCTGCATCATTTTCGCATTTGTAATCGGTAACACCACTAATTTCGCAATGTGTAGTAGCGCCGCCCAGCGTTTCATTGTCGATATCTTCGCCTATTGCAGCTTTTACCAAATAAGAACCAGCAAGGAAAATAGTTCCGGTTTCTTTTACAATCATGGCTTCGTCGCTCATAATGGGCAAATATGCTCCACCAGCCACACAACTGCCCATTACGGCAGAAATTTGTAAAATTCCCATTGATGACATCATTGCATTGTTTCTGAAAATACGCCCGAAATGTTCTTTATCGGGGAAAATATCGTCTTGCATGGGCAAATAAACGCCCGCACTATCCACCAAATAAATAATTGGTAATCTGTTTTCTATGGAGATTTCCTGTGCCCTTAAATTCTTCTTAGCCGTAATTGGAAACCATGCTCCGGCTTTTACGGTGGCATCATTCGCCACCACAATACATTGTCGTTTTTTGATGTAACCAATTATAACAATTACACCACCACTCACGCATCCGCCATGTTCCTTGTACATGCCTTCGCCGGTAAAAGCACCAATTTCTACTTGAGGAGCATCTTTATCTAACAAAAAAGCAATACGCTCTCTTGCCGTCATTTTACCTTTGGCGTGTTCTTTTTCTATTTTGGCTTTTCCTCCACCTTGCATTACTTTATCTAATTTCTGCCGCATTGCAGAAACCAATAATTTCATTTTGTCTTGGTTGCGGTTAAATTCGATGGAAGTTGCCATTTTTTTATAATTCTATAAATGAACCCATTTTAGAAAACTTTTCAATGCGCTCGTGCACACGTTTTTCGGGTTTCATTTTGTTAAGTTTGGAAAGGTGTTTTTTAATTTCTGTTTTTACATTTCTGAAAATCTCATCATAATTGCTGTGTGCTCCACCTGTTGGTTCTGGAATCATACCGTCGATAAGTTTATTTTTCATCATGTCACTTGCAGTAAGCTTCAACACATTTGCTGCATTTTCTTTAAAATCCCAGCTGCGCCATAATATTGAAGAACAAGATTCAGGTGAAATAACCGAATACCAAGTATTTTCTAACATCAAGACTTTATCGCCAATTCCAATTCCCAAAGCTCCTCCAGATGCGCCTTCGCCAATAATAATGCATACAATTGGAACGCGCAATTTTGCCATTTCGAATAAATTACGGGCAATGGCTTCACCCTGACCACGTTCTTCTGCTTCTAAACCAGGAAATGCGCCGGGTGTATCGATAAATGTAACTACCGGTATATTGAACTTTTCAGCCAATTTCATGAGGCGTAAGGCTTTTCTATAGCCTTCAGGATTTGCCATTCCAAAATTGCGATACTGTCTTTGTTTGGTATTTGCACCTTTTTGTTGACCAATAAACATTACAGATTGCCCGTCCATGCAGCCCAAACCTCCAATCATCGCTTTGTCATCTCCAACTGTACGGTCACCGTGCATTTCTACAAAGTTTCCATCAGTCATGTAATTGATATAAGCCAAAGCATAAGGTCTGTCGGGGTGACGACTTACCTGAACCCTTTGCCAAGGTGTTAAATTTTTGTAAAGTTCTTTTCGCTCTTTATCAATTTTATTTTCCAATTCCTGAATAGCTTTGCTCATGTCAACTTGGCTTTTATCGGCCAATTCGCGGGCTTCTAATAGTTGTGAAAATAGTTCTTCTATGGGTTTTTCGAATTCTAAAAAAGTCATTTTACTACCATTTTTGCGGGCGTGCAAGGTATTAAATGTTTCATAAATGTAAAGGCATTGTTACGATTGTTAACATTCTGAAAATCAATCGGAGAACTCTTCAGTTAGAATTTCTCTGAGCTGTTTGGGTGTAATATTGGTTTTAAGTGCTCCGTTTCTGGAGATAGAAATTTCTCCCGATTGCTCTGAAACTGCAATGGCAATGGCATCGCTTTGTTCGGTAATTCCAACGGCAGCTCTATGGCGCAAACCTAATTGAAAAGGAAAAACTGTATTCTCAGTCAATGGCAATACGCATTTTACAGCTCTGATGCGGTTATCATATATAATTACAGCCCCATCGTGCAAGGGATTATTTTTAAAAAAGATGCTTTCTAGTAAGTTACTAGATATCTCTGCATCAATTCTTTCTCCCGTATTTACGTAATACTTGAGGTCCGATTTTCTGGCAACAACTATTAAAGCACCAATTTTTTGTAGTGCCATTTTCTGACAGGCCATTACGATATTCTCTACATTTAAATCAATAAAATTACTGGGTCGCAAACCAGAAAGCGATTTAAAATTGTCTTTATTGAAAATGCCTTTAGAACCTACCATCAACAAGAAACGCCTTAATTCCTGCTGGAAAACTATTATTAATGCAATAACGCCCACACCAATAAATTGTCCTAAAATGGTGGAAAGCAATTGCATATCGAGTGCTTTTACAAACAACCAAAGCAGGTAAAAAATGAGTACACCAAAAAATATATTAATGGCAGAAGTGCCTTTTACCAAAGCATACAATTGGTATAAAAGAACGGCGACGATAATGATATCGGCCACATCAATCCACCTAATGGTAATAAATAATTGCAGCATTAATTGGTATTATTTTTTGCAAATGTAAGTAAGTGTATGGCCTCTTTTGCTTGTTGCACATCGTGCACCCTTAAAATATTTGCACCCTTTAGAATCGCTAAAGTGTTGAGCACTGTGGTACCGTTTAAAGCATTGACTGTATCTACATTTAACACTTTTGTAACCATAGATTTACGCGAAATGCCCACCAGTATTGGTGCATTTAAGTTTTTAAATAGGGGCAAAGCATCAAAGAGTTGGTAATTATGGGCTTGCGTTTTTCCAAATCCAAAACCTGGGTCTACAATAATGTTGGTAACACCTTTTTGCCTCAACGTTTGAATTTGTTGAGAGAAAAATAGCAAGACTTCTTTTGTAACATCTTCATAATGAGGTGCAGTTTGCATATTTTGAGGATTGCCCTGCATGTGCATCAGTACGTAAGGAGCATTCAAAGCAGCAATTGTGTCAAACATACTATTATCAATGCTTCCAGCCGAAATGTCGTTCACAATGTCGATTCCCATTTCTATGGCATTTTTTGCAACCGAAGCATGGTAAGTATCTGCAGAAAAATAAGTGTTTGGAAATGCATTCAGCAATTTAGGAATAATACTTTCCAGCGTTTTCCATTCATTTTCGGCATTGCTAATTGCAGAACCGGGCTTGCTGCTGCTGGCGCCAATGTCAATAAATGTTGCACCTTCAGTAATGTGTTTTTCTGTTAGTTTTTGAATGGCATCGGTTTCAGTGGCGCGACTACCTGCGAAAAACGAATCGGAATTAATATTTACAATACCCATTACTTGCGTTTCTTTAAAAGTTATGATATTTCCCCTCAATTGCAGTGTAGGAAATTGAGAAGATGGGTGTATTTTCGCGCTGTTTAATTCAAGGTTCATGCAGCAAACATCGGTACAATTTGACAAAGTTATAGCACAATGCAAAGAAATATTTCTAAAAAAGACGGCAGATTATGGCACTTCTTGGCGAATATTTAGAACAAGTTCTATTACCGATCAACTGTATATAAAAGCCAGCCGCATTAGAGGAATAGAAGAAAAAGGCACCCATTTAATTGAAGAAGGCGTAGAACCTGAATTCATTGGAATTGTGAATTATGGCATCATGGGCCTCATTCAATTGGAAGGGAAAGACATTGATAAATTAGAACTCGATTTAGTTACTACGGAATCTTGGTACACTGCAACTGCACAATCTATTAAAGAATTAATGATGCTCAAGAATCACGATTATGGAGAAGCTTGGCGCGATATGCGCATTAGTTCGTTTACCGATATGATTTTGGTGCGTTTGCTTCGCATCAAGCAAATTGAAGATAACAAAGGCGCAACCTTAATTTCAGAAGGAATAGATGCCAATTACATGGATATTGTGAACTATGCTATTTTTGCGCTCATAAAAATTGATGAACAAAAGGCTTGATTTTTGTCGAAAAGGGCACCGCGATTTTTTAAAAAATAAAATTCAACAATATGAAATATTTAGTACTCATTTGCCGCATTTTAGTGGGCGTTTTATTCATCATTTCAGGTTTAATCAAAGCGAACGATACCATAGGTTTTGCTTACAAACTGGAAGAATATTACCAGGTTTTTGGTACCGAATTTTTAATTTCAACAGCTGTATTACAAGCTTCACTAATTTGCATTGTTGAGGTAGCGCTGGGCGTTTTGTTATTGCTTGGAAGTCGCATTAAACTTACGCTTTGGTTGTTAATGCTGATGATTGTATTCTTTACTTTCCTCACCTTTTATTCAGCCTATTACAACAAAGTAACAGATTGCGGTTGCTTTGGAGATGCCTTAAAATTAAAGCCATGGGAATCATTCCAAAAAGACATTGCATTGCTCATTTTAATTGGCATTCTGTTAATTGGTCAAAAATACATTCGTCCACTGGCAAGTGCCAAAGTGTTGAATGTAGTGTTTTTAGTTTCATTGGCATTTACCATTTATTTTCCATTTTACACATACAACCATTTACCGGTTATAGATTTTCGTCCTTATGCAGTTGGCAAAGACATTCAAAAAGGCATGCAAGGCGGCATTCCTCCAAAGTTCGATACTAAATTTTTATACAAGAACCTGCAAACTGGCAAAGTAGAAGAATTTGAGCAGCCACCTTACCAAGACACCATTAGCTGGGAAGTGGATACGTTGAAGTACCTGTTTGTAGACCAAAAACAAACCGAAATAACTCCTGAAGTAAAAGCTCCCATTCACGATTTTAATATTTCAACCGTAGAAGGAGACGACATTACACAAGACATTTTCGCTTACAAAGGTTATCAGTTTTTATTGGTAAGTTATAATTTGGCCAAAGCCGACCGAGGCGTTCAACCGCAGGTAAACGATTTTGCCAGTTTATGCGAAAAAAACAAGATTCCATTTTACGGCCTAACTTCCGATATTCCATCCGTTATTGATGAATTCCGCCACGAGGTGCAAGCGCCTTACAACTATTACATAACAGACGCCACCCAGCTTAAAACCATGATTCGCAGTAATCCCGGACTCATGCTCTTAAAAGGTCCGGTGGTTGTTGCAATGTGGCACCATAATGATTTTCCTGCTTTGGATGCGGTAAGAAAGACGTATTTTAAATAAGTAACTGCCCGTTGTAGTTTTTTGGGCACGTCCCTGCGGGCCGCGTTTTCGCCTGCACAAGGTGCTTGGCTCACCCGCTCGTGCGAGCATTTTAGGAAGGTAGAGCATCTGAGAATTAAAGAGGAAAATGAATGATTGGGCTTTAGTCTGTGCTAAATAAGATTTCGAATTATTGAATGAAAAATTAAATTTTATACCAATATACCGTTTAAAACAAAATGCTTCAAGCTTGCAAAATTTCTAAAATTCTCTGGGAGCTGATGGGCTTTATATCTGCTCATTGTTATTCGGCCTTATTTGTTCGGCAAGTCTTTTAGGTGCTACTTCGCAATAAGCGGTAGTTATTGCATCAATAAATAATTCTGTATTGACTTTGCCCATTTCTATTAATGTCCAGCCTTGTTTGCCCCATTTATTTTCAACTGGAAAAATGATTGTTTTGTAAGCAGATGAAAAAACATTTTGGTCAATTTCTGATAACTTGATGCAAGCTCTTTTCTTGATATCGTCGTAGGTTGCAAAGATTTTCTTCTTCACTCTGAATGAAGTTTTTTCAAAATGAGGTTCCTCCGTGGCCTCGGGAAACGAAAGTGCCAATTTTCTGAATGTTTCAATTGATACCATTTGTTTTTGATCAACTTTGAAAGAAATCTATTTTTCACAAATTTCTTTTAACTTTTCAAGTGCCTGTGGGTAGGTTTCGTTCATATAATCTACAAAATCTTCAGTTGTATCTAAGTCAACAATAACCTTTGTAATCTCGTTGTTTTCTTCAAATGTATAGTTTTCAAATCCGTTTGCCCACTTTTCAACTTCAGGTCCTTCAGTGATTTCTATGTTATCTTTTACAAGTCCGTAATGACAAATTGAGACAAAACGATTGGGAATGTTTTCAGCTATTTTGGAAACCATTCCTCCCTTTTCTCCTTTTTCATCTGCGCCAATAAACAGAATTTTACTTCCAGCGGTCCAGCTTCCTTCATAAGTTGATGTTGGGTTAAACAAAGAAGTCCATTGTTCATAAGTTGATTTATTGCTAATGCCAAGCATAATATCAAATATCTTGTTCACAGGAGCTTTAATGTTTATATTGAATTGTAATTTTTTCATGATGTGATTTTAAATACATTTTAATTAATCAATAAAGTTGTTTTTTTTCATACTTAAGAATTCGTTTAAGTTGACCTATTGTTAAATGAGCAGCCTCAAAATGCATCTCAAAACAAATAGCTCCAACACAACCTGAAAGTTCAAAACTAGTAAAATGTATTATAAGAACCTAAACGTGCTGTTTTGCGCTTGCCGCGCTAACATCACTTATACCGAGATCGCGCCAGGGATTGAAGTGGAAAGCCCTTACCGGAGCATAGCGAGGAACGGACTTGAAACGAAAAGCCCGGTTGTGCGCCCCAATAATTATTCTAAGATTTTGCGGCAAACCAAAAAAAATCTTGCGATAATAAAATGGATGAAAAAAATTATATCTTTGAAAGGACCCATTCATTTAATCTTTATGAAGCCAGTTTTATTATTTACCAAATTCGTACTGCCATTTTATTTGTTATTTAATTCAGTGAATCTCTCTGCGCAATGGCAGCAGTACCCGATTTTGGGTGAAGGAGGGGCGTTGACTTTAGAGCGCGTGAATGATGAATTGTGGGCCGGCACAAGTTTGGGAATTTATAAATCGTTCGATGAAGGCGAAACATGGGAATTGACTGATTTATTTCAGAATTTAAGCGTTTTCAAAATCCAAGCATTTCAAGATACAGTGCTTGTGTTTTATTCAGAACGGTTCGATTCGAGCCCTGAAACATTTTGCAAATCAAGTTTTGACGGCGGTGTTACATGGAATGAAGAATTTTCTTTTAACCAATCATTTGGTTTTGATGATTTCTTGAGAAGAGGTAACACGCTATATGTATTTGGCTCAAATAGATCTTATTATTCGACTAATTTCGGACTCACTTGGCAAACGTTTATAGAGAATTATGATAACGAAAAGGTAGTTGTTCATTTCGACCAGGAATTCTTTATTTTCAGGCAATTCATTAATTTTGAATTGGTCTTTTCAAAGCAATCATTTGAAACTGGTACAATTACACAAATCAATGCCAATGGTCATATTTTAGGCTATGATATGTTTCATGTAAACAATACAATTTTTGCGACAAGCGAAATTGAGTCAACATTTGATTACCATCTAATTAAAACAACAGATAATGGGCAGAATTGGGACACATTGTTCGTTCTGGTAGACTACTCAAATTATTCTTCTACTTTTATCACCTTTAATGATACAACGTATTGTAATGATATCTTTACCAATGAAGTAGCTAAGATATACAACAACGGAGATAATATTGTTTTAGGCAATAAGCCAGATTTGATTAATGCCGTTGGTAATTTGTTATGGGAGGACGAATGTGTTGAACTAGGCAATGGTAACTATTTAATGCCTAGAATTTTTTCGTCAACCAACTCATTTATCGTTTTCGGCAGTAACCTTGCTCAAATAGGAAATACTGGAACGGGCATTTATGCTGGCTATATTTTTAGACTTGAAAGTGAGCAAGGTAAAATTTGGATTAGCACCTCAAATAATCTTCTCCTCGGTGATGATGCGTGGAGCAATTGGGATACTGTATTAACCTCTGGGCCTATTTCAAACGGCCTCATTAAAGGGGATACGATGTTTTTCGCTAACTCTCAACCCTATTATACTTACGATGGAGGTGAAACCTGGGTGGATTTTTATTTTCCGGATATAGTTGATTACCCAAGCAATTTTTCGATGGCAACGCTCAATAATGTACTTTACATTGAAGGCGCCACACATATAGTAAAATCATTAGATTGGAACACCACTTGGGAGGAATTGCCAGACTTTGCATTTGATTACAATGGAATTTTTACCAATACAAATGGAGATCATAGAGGAAATATTTTAAAAGCAGGAAATGAGATTTTTGTTGCTGCAGCTCATAATTCACTTGTTTTAAAGCTCAATACAACAAACGATTTATTTGAATACGTTTATGGTTTCAATTATCAGGGCGATAATCAATTTGGGAATCATAGACTCGAATACTCTGATTCTATCTTGTTTTCTTTAAGCACTGGGCATTTAATGTACAGCGAAAATCAAGGAATTGATTGGGTAATTCCATCAATGAACGGATTACCAGCTCGAAACTTGACTGATACAATTTATCCCAATTATATTTTAGTTGATTCCTCTATTTGGTATGGATCATGTCGTGAATTCGGCGTTTATTTTTCACTCGATCAAGGCAATAACTGGAATCCACTTGAAAGCCCTAGTAAATTCGATGCTGATGGTGGCCTCATAATGATTGGTGATGTATTGTATACTGGATCGAGAAATGGTGGAATTTGGACTAATGCAGTTAACTTAAATGTATGTTCAGGAAATGTATTTCACGATGCGAATTTCAATGGAAATAGAGACAATGGTGAAGATGGAATTTCAAATATTCTCGTACAAGCATCAAGCAATAATGCGTTGGTTTCTACAAATGAAAATGGGGATTACCAAATTGCTACAGACCTAAATTCAGATACGCTTACTGCAATTTTACCGCTCCAATTTGCTGAAATTGTGCCTGGAAATATTGCTACATCAGGAGCGCAAGCTTTTAACAACTTTGCCGTTCAATTGAGCCCGTTCAATGATTTATCGGTAGGATTAACTGCCCTAAGTGTTTTCAGACCTGGTTTTTACACCCAATTACAAATTGGAACGCAAAATCTAGGTTCATCCGATAGTCCTGCAACTGTGAAATTACTTTTGCCAGAAGAAGTTTCAGTGATAACTTCAACTCCCAATTTTACTTCGCAATCAGGCGATACATTAGTTTGGGAAATTTCCAATTTAGAATTTTTTGAAAATTACGCGATTCAATTAAACACATTGACGGCTGTAACGGCTCCATTAGGCGATACCGTAAGATGTTATGTTGAAATTAGTCCGATTGATTCAGATTCTATTCCATCCAACAACACCTTTACCTTACAAGATATTTATGTAGGTTCTTACGATCCAAACGACAAGCAATGTCTTCAAGGAAACGGTGTTCACATCGATAGCTTAAACAGCAATTTCGAGTTGCAATACACCATTAGGTTCCAGAACACTGGAACGTTCGAAGCAGAGAATGTGCGTATTGAAGATCAGTTAAGCTCAAATCTGCGTTGGGAAACATTGCGCATTATAGATCAAAGTCACGAACCCATGTTATTCGACATAAATGATGGCGGTTTATTGAAATTCTATTTTAATAACATCCAACTGCCTGACTCTTTTGCAAACGAACCTGAGAGTCATGGTTTTGTGAAATATGGAATTAAAACCATTTCAACACTCGATTTGGGTGATGTAATCAGCAATACTGCGGGCATTTATTTTGATTTCAATGAGCCTGTTATTACAAATACTGTATTAACAGAAATAGTAGATGATTTGAGTGCGATAAAATCTGTGGATACAGAGAACCTGTTGGCTGAAATTACAGTTATTCCGAATCCTTCGAAGCATTTTATTCGTCTTGCGTCTTCTAGCAATACTTTCCAGCATAAATCTTATCGAATTTATGACGTATGCGGAAAAGTGGTTTTGGCGAGCGAATTCAACAACATCGATTCTACCATTCAGATTCAACAACTTTCTCCAGGAATGTACTTTGGCGTTGTTGTCGACCAATCGAATTTAGTTAAGGGTAAATTTAAATTTGTGAAGCAATAATGAGGCTTTAAAAGAGGGCTGCATGGATAACTTTAATAGCAGGCAAAAAAGGGGCGAAAACCATTTTCTAAAGTCTCTTTTTTAAAATTGTCTTTTCCTGAAATAGGTTTACATGTTTTAGTTTTCAAATTAAAATTTTATATACTAATGCCTATTGTCACAACCGATGTATAGGTCGTTTTCAGAATTATCTAAAAATGTTATGGCCGGACATCCAAACGAGAGATAAAGAAATCCAAAAACAACGGGTGCTTTGTTTCGGAATAAATTACCTGTCCATTGTTCTAACAGATTTCCGTATTCTGGGCTGATGTAGTTAAGTGGAGCAAGTGAGGTTCCTTCGCTATCGTGAAATATTCTTTCACATATTGGTTTATTTGTTTTTAAATCAATGATTAGTAAATGCCTGCCATTAATTATATCTAACTGAATTAAATCTTGTACGAAATACTGATATTCTTTTGTTTCAAATTTATAGGTATTGCCTACATTCATTCTGCTCAACCAGGGCATTGACTTTAGGTCTTTATCGCTGAAGGGTATTTTTTCATGTTTAATTTTTTTCCATACAATTGGTTTCATTTCATTTTGAATGAATGGGTCTTCGTTTCCAACATAAACCAAAGAAGTATTATAATGAGTGCTTAAGTCATTCAAGCGAATAGAATCTATTTCAAATCCTATCATGTAGTCACGTTGAGAAAATACCCAATCATCAGTGCCAGCATAATTATTAATACAAGCTACAACAGGCAGCTCTTTTACGTTGAATGAAAAATGGATATTATTAGTATAATCGTATATAAATACTTTTTCCGATTCGGAAATGCCAGTTGAAGTAAGAAATCTTTTTCTATATTCAGCATTCAGTTCAAAATAGTTTGCTGAATCAATACCCATCATTTCAACATCAGGAATTGCCAGCGAATCAGGATGTTCATTTAAGGGATAAATATCCGAAAGGGAAATAAACCCGACTGGTTTGTTGGCGTTAGCTGGAAAATAGTTTACAAGAAATAATTTTAGGTCCTGACCATAAACAGCATTGGAAAATGTTACTAGAGTTAAATAGCACTTGATTATTATTTTCATGCATTTACAATTTTAAAAAGAGAATATGGTAAATGTAGTATAACTATTTGCAGTTAAACGAATGGCGGGACTTTTACCACAAAACTTGATTTGAAAAACTAATGTTTGATTTAATTACAAAACTGTATTTGGAACACAAATTGAAAATCAGCGAAGTTACCCCGGCCTTTTGGTTAAGTGCTGTTTTAAGGCGTTTTTTCCAATTGCTGAAGATGTTATTTATTTATATTGCAGAAATTGTTAGTTCCTGTGAACCATTTTTCCAAATGCTGTTGCCTAAGTCAACTAACTTTTGCATATCGCTTTCTATTACTTTCGCGAAAATGTTGCAAGCGTCTAATCCTTTTCCTTCGCCATAATAAATCCCGAAACAATTTACCGTTTTTGTTCTTTTGGCATTTTGAGGTCCTACCACAACTTCGCCTTGAACAGTAAACACCGATGCGTTTTCTTGTATAATGTCAAGTGGTGGCACATTGTCTATCCAAATTTCCTGTCCCGAAACCCTTGCATGATGGAAAGTCCTTGTAAATGATAATATTTCAACAAACGCTTTTGATGTTATGGGTGCTGCATCAAGATAAAATTCAAATTTTATTACTTGACCTTTTTGTGTTGTTAGTTTAAAGCCTTGCATATTTTATTTCGTTCGAAAGTTACTAAATAATTTAAATTACTTTATCTCTTGTTTTTTAAGATTGATAGCACTTCTTTAGCTTGTTCAAGATTTCTCTGTTCGTATGAAATGATTATGTCAAATGCGGTTTCTAGCCATTGAAAACTACTAATTGTATTGCCAATTCTAAGAAAATATCTCTTTTTAGTCGGGTGTAAAAAATCGGGACATACAGGTTTTTTAAAATCGTAGAAGCCTATTTAAAAACCGAATGGCTTATATGAATTTGTGCAGCCTGCGCCAGGGATTGCAATGGAAACCCGTTGCGAGGCTTTTTTGCAGAGCAACGAGTTGGAATGGAAAGCCCGGTTTACAAAACAATATAGCGTTGATTAACGTTTACGAAAGGCTTGTGTTGTTTTGGAAAGGCGCCCAAAATACTAATGTAGCGCGTCTTCGGCTTTGTAACTGGCGAGCGACTTTAAGGCCACGATTAAGGATGCCAGTGCGAATACGGCTCCTACTAAAAATGCGGCGCCGGGAAAATATACAATGGCTTCGGGACGTGTGAAATAGGCAAATGTTCCTGTCATTAACAATGGACCAATAATAGAGGTAAGGCTAATTAAACTGGTAAGCGCACCTTGTAATTCGCCTTGCTCGTTGGGAGGTACTTGTCCCGACATGATGCCTTGGAGCGCAGGACCTGAAATTCCACCCAAGCAATAGGGTATAAGTGCTGCATACATCATCCAGCCTTTGTATGCGAAGGCGAAAAATGCTAAACCTATTATATACAAAACCATTCCGACATACACAGAACGTTTAGGCCCGAGCTTGGGATTGATGTAACGTATGAGTCCGCCTTGCACTATGGCTACCATTAATCCTACGAAACCTAAGGAATAACCAACTGCTTTTTCGGTCCATGAAAATTGCTCCATAGTAAAGAAAGACCAGGTACTTTGAACGGCTTGAGAAGCAATGTAAATAAGCATAAGGCAACCTATTAATCCTGAAATTACTGGGTATTTGCGCAATTGCATGAGACTTCCAATAGGATTGGCACGTTTGAAATCGAATTTTCGGCGGTTTTCTTTGGCTAATGATTCGGGCAGTATGAAGTAACCATACAAGAAATTGAGAAAGGTGAGTCCAGCTGCAGCAATAAAGGGCACGCGTGAGCCAAACTGCCCCAGCAAACCGCCTATTACAGGGCCAATAATAAATCCTAAACCGAATGCTGCACCTACTAAACCAAAGTTTTGTGCGCGGTTTTCGGGTGTAGAAATGTCGGCAATGTAAGCGGTGGCAGTGGTGATACTTGCGCCCATAACACCGGCAATGAGGCGGCCAACGAACAACCAAACAATGGTTGGAGCAAATGCCAGAAAGAGATAATCTATGGCAAAACCGAAAAGTGAAATGAGTAAAATAGGACGACGCCCATATTGGTCGCTAAGGTTTCCTAAAACAGGCGAGAAGAGGAATTGCATAATGGCAAATGAAAATAGCAACCATCCTCCATAAGAAGATGCTTCACTTAAGGTGCCTCCGGTTAATTCCTGAATGAGTTTTGGAAAAACGGGAATAATGATACCTAAACCTGTAATATCTATAATAAGTGTTGCGAAAATAAAGCCCATGGCGGGCTTGCGGTGTTGAGTCATGGGTTAATATTCTCTTATTTTTAAGCCTTCTTTTTGCAATTGTTTTAATTCTAAATTAACAGCTTTAACAGAAATCATGATTTCACGCAAAGAAAGTACAAGTGAAATCATCATCAAAATAAGGGAGGCTCCAAATAAGATTTTACCGAGTATTATAAAATTAAAAAACAAAGCAAACATGCATACCACACACATGAGCATGCTGCTAATGCCAAATGCTTGCATGTTGCGAATGAGAATCAATCGGTTTTGTAGGTTTTGAATTTGTATGATAAGGTTGGAATCGTGGTCAGAATCAAATTGTTTTTTTAGTCCACGGATTAAGCTTGATAAACCAAGAAAGCGATTGGTAAATGCCAATAATAAGAGTGAAATGGCTGGAAACAATAATGCAGGAGTGTTTAAGGTTATTTCCATTATTATTGTTTTTTACCATATTTGTAAAACATAAAACAACTTAGTGTATTTTTGACACTCCAGATTCTAATACTCACTATATTCAAACAAAACATGACGCAATTTAGACTTATTAAACCATCCAGCGTTTTTAAATTATTGTTAATTTTCAACAGCATTTTGTTGTTGGGGTTTAATGCAAATGCTCAAATATTTGCTCCTGAAGGTGTAAATATTACGGGTAGTTTTATTGGTTTTCAAAATCCACCCGTTGATCATTTGGCGTTTGCCAACGACAATCAAGTACCTGGCGGGAAAGTTAAGTTAATCTCTACAGGCGTTCGCAGGTGGCAAACTACTTTTTATTGTGCAGACACTGCATTGGTGACTACTGCAGATGTGCCTCAAGGCGATTATACATTTTTGTTTACTTCTGGTCCATCTGGTAATCCATTTGGAAATAAATGGGCAGGAGTAAATGTAGCGATGGATACTTTACAGAGTTACACCTTCAATACTGGAGCTGACAATTCAATTAGCCTGGTTAACAACAGTTATTATACAGTAAATTTTGAAGATGTTGGATACACTGCAAACCGTTCTATTTTTATGGTAACAAGTGCTGCACCTGTTACCATTGATTCTGTAATTCAACTGCCCGCCGGGAATTTAATTGCACCAAACGTTCCAGTGGTGGTAAAAGGTTTGTTGAGTACAGCACCATCTTCAGAAGAGCGTTTTTATTTGAGGTATTCAAACGATGCATTTGCAACCAGTAATGTATTGCAGATGAGTGTGGTAAACGATAGTATTATCGGAACAATTCCGGGTTTAAACAATGGAAATACGATTCAATATTATATATTTTCTTCAACATTGCCAACAGCACCAAGTGTTGCGCATGATTTATACACCTTGAATTTCAAAAACAATAACGGACTTAACTTTATATACAATGTGGCA
>Ga0247831_1003839_pt1 | contig 21102 bp, 22 predicted proteins | sample LaCruzMarch2015__9_FD_192406 | JGI IMG/M metagenome (GOLD analysis project Ga0247831, IMG submission 192406) | Freshwater microbial communities from meromictic Lake La Cruz, Castile-La Mancha, Spain - LaCruzMarch2015_1m | ecosystem: Environmental > Aquatic > Freshwater > Lake | place: Spain...
GTCCACACCAGGTGGCCCAGAAATCAATGATGATCACTTTGCCCTTGAGCGATGCAAGGTCCACCGACTTTCCATCAAGCATGGTGAGCACGCCCAGCGGAGCTACTTGGCCGTCTTTGATGGTGATTCCAGGAGCAGGTTCGTCAGCAGGAGGCGTGAACAGGTCTTCCAACTTGGAAACATTGGTGCGCTTACCGGCATCAAATGCGATCGGCGCGGTCAAGGCTGCAGTGGACGGCGCGCACTTCACGGTGAAGCCAATGCGAACGTTTGCTGGCAAACCTTCAGGAGTCATCAGCATGTTGAAGCCAGTGATCAGGCTGGTCTTTGGATCGCATGAAACCACGCCATCCGCAGCCGGACCAGTGACGAGCACTTCCTGCTTGCCGTCACGCTCGCGGAAACCCTTGACAACCACGCCGCCCTTGGCTCCCATGGCAAATGAATCGGTGATCTTGGATCCAACAGCGGGCTGACGCATGGCCAAGGCTGGTGCTGGCAGCGAGAATCCGGGCAACATGGCGATGAGGGTGGCGTTGGCGTTACCTTCAATCTTCCGCGAGAGGTACTTGTCCGCCGGCTGGTCGGGCACGAAGTACACCGTGCCTCCCGCTGAAATGATCTGCAGGCTGCCCATCTTGACCATCAGGTCATCACCGGCGCCGAAACTCATGTCGATCACTTCGTTCTGCTCGCCGTCGGGCATGGAGATGGTGAGTTCGGTGTGATCAGTGAGATTCTTGGCGGCTTGGTACGCCTTCTGCGCTGCTTCAAGTGCGGCGGTTCCGCGCGCTACGGCGGCATCCGTCTTGTCAGCGTCAGCCCATCCCGCGGATGGCACCGCCATCGACTTGGGTGCCATGGATGGCATGCCGGTGACCGGATCCACTTGACCAGCCACGCGGGTTGGCGCAGGCACATCGCCCTGCGCGCACACGGAAGTGCACACGGAGGCGGACAGGATGAAAGCAGTGCCAACCAGACCTGAGATGAGCGAAGTGCGCATGGGGTTTCCTAGGGAAATGACTGGCATCGGTCACGCCCGATGGACTCAGTCGGAAGCAAAGTGTACGGGGCTACCCGCCGCACGGCGCGCAATTTCAGGGTCAAGTTCCGCTAAAGGGAGCAGCACAAATGGCCGTTCGTGCATCCGCGGGTGCGGCACCGTCAGTCCGGGAGCGTCAATACGCGCAAACCTGGGCAGCGAAGCGTCCCAGATGAGCATGTCAAGATCAAGTGTGCGCGGGCCAAAGCGCACCTCGCGGGTGCGGTCGCGGCCGCGTTGACTTTCAATATGCAGGAGCGCGGCTAACAGCGCGTGTGGCGAAAGATCCGTGCTGATTTCTGCCACCGCATTGAGGTACGGACCCTGCCCCGGCGGTCCAACGGGTGCGGTCTCATGAACCGACGATTGCCGCAGGAGACGAATGCCAGCCGTGGATGCCAGCGCGCGGAAGGCGTGATCCATGTGCGCGGATCGGTCGCCCATATTTGATCCGATCGCCACAAACACAGTCACTGGGTGATCTGGTTTCGCGTGCGGATCAATGGTTCGCGCGGTGGTCATGAGGTGCGTTTGATCGGTTGGTGAGCGGCGCGTGCATCGGTAGTTTCCCCTGCCCGCTCCCAAATCATCGGCGCATCCTCGCCGCGTAGTAACCAGCGTGCCAATTGCAGCGCGGTCTTGGCGGCACGGTCTCGCACCGTGTCGCGTTCACCAGGAAATACAAAGCGCCGCGCGCGCGTGCCCAGTTGCGTGTCATGCAGACCGATCCACACGGTGCCCACGGGCTTTTCTGCGGTCCCGCCACCGGGACCAGCGACCCCGCTCACGGAAATGGCAAGCGATGCTCCCGAGCGCGCGCATGCACCTTCAGCCATGGCCATCACCGTCTCGCGACTCACCGCTCCATGCTGCGCAATCAACTGCGGCGAAACGCCAAGGTGCGCTTCCTTCATGGCGTTTGAATAGGTGATCCACCCACCTTGGAAGACGTCACTTGAGCCAGGCACCGCGGTCAACATGCTGCCGATCAGCCCGCCCGTGCAACTTTCTGCCACCGCCAACGTGCGCCCACGCGCGCGGCATTCCGCCAACAGGGACGATGCAAGACTCGCGTCAACGGCAGCAAATCCATAGGGAGCCACCGCGGCCATACATGCCGTCATTTCCGCGTCGGCGCGCGCCGCAGCATCCGCGCCGCGGGCCACTACCTGTAGGGAAACCACTGAACCGCTCGCCGTCGTACCGACCGCCGGCTCACGGCCGCGCGTCATCCGTTCGCCAAGTAATTCGGCAAGCGCACTCTCACCAATGCCAAACGAACCAAGCGTGCGCTTGGCAATCATGAGTGCTCCCACGGGACGCACTGCTGGCAATACATCGGACTCCAACATGGGAATCATTTCGCGCGGCGGTCCAGGCAAGCAGTACACGCGACACGCGCCGATCGTGGCAGCAAGTCCTGGCGCTGTACCCTCGCGGTTACGGATGATTCGCGCTGAACGCGGGCGCATCGCTTGCCGAAGATTGATCGCCGCCATGGCTCGACCACGGCCAGCAAACCAGGTGTCAAGGTCCGTACGAGCAACCGCATCTTCAACCTGCGCTGCGTTGTTGTCGATGATGTGATTCAGTGCATCGCGCGTTAAGTCATCGTCAGTTGGGCCAAGGCCGCCCGTTGAAATGATCACCGAGGCAATACCTGCAAGCGATTGAAATGCACCCACAATCGCAGTGAGATCATCACGAACGGTGCGATGCTCGATGACATCAAAGCCAGCCTCACGGAGCGCGATGGAGAGCACGCGCCCGTTGGTATCAAGCGTGGTTCCAAGTACTAATTCATCACCAATCGACAAAATGCATGCGGTTGGTGGCTGGATCTGCTGTGGTGCAGTCATGGTGTACGTCTCCCAGATAGAGCAATGACGCGCTGCAGGTTCGCCTTGAATCCATCAGAAAGTATGCGTCGAAACACATCGGTTGGCACGTCGTTTGCGCCCCACAGGCCAGCATCTTTCCACTTGCCGCGCATCCAACCTTCACGCACTTGAGCGAGTGCGGATTCATCAGCAAGATCAAAGGTTGTGCCGTTCGGGCCAGGCACCACTGGCATGGCATCGAACGCAGTAAGCATGGCACGCAGTGTGGGATCTGTTGCGTCAGACGCCAGCAACATCCGACCGTCACGCGGATATTCCGGATGCGCAGCAATCAACGCCCATGCAGTGCGCAGTAGTGATCGATTCTCCATCGCCATGGCAACAAAGATAGGCACCACAAATGCACGGACGTCTGGATTCGCATTCGGAATCTCCCGCGCCAATTTCCAAGGATCGACTTTATCAACGAATCGTGGCATGTCGCTTGCGTAGACGGCACGGCTGATCGGAAGCCGCCGCAAGGAGAATTGCCGCGGACCACCCGCAGAACCAGCGGGATACTGCCAGAGACGCTGACCTTCCGGCGAAAGGACAAACTCAATGAAACGCCGCGCAGTTTCAGGGTGCGGCGCGCCGCGCAACATTGCCACCGGGTCCGGATCAATCGCGGTCTTGCCAACGGGGTCAACATATCCAACGCGCCCCGGCGAACCACCATCAGACACTGCTTGCTGCTGATAGCGACCGTAGAAATCAATACATAGGCCCTCGGCGGCGTCGCCCTGCGAAACATCCATCGGGGTGCGCGGCCCGCCCGCTGCGATGGAACGTGCGTTTCCAGAAGCGCGCCGCAAGATCGCCCAGCCGCGCTGCCATCCTTCGCGCAGAAGAATGGTCTCCATGGCCGACGCAATACTTCCTGACTGCGCAGGATTCACCATGGAAACACTGTCCTGCAAACGCGGATCTGCAAGCGCTGACCATTCAGTTGGATACGCAACGCCCATGCGCTGCAACATCTCCGCGTTGTAGACAATTCCAAACGCGCTCAGCGCGGTACCAAACCATGCGCGGTGAGGGTCATAGAGCGTGCGGCCCGCGATCGAGTTCTGACCGTACACCGCATCCAGCCAGTCCTGAGGAAAGTCAATTGGAATCAACACCGTGGTGCTGCGGACTTCGCCATTGACTTCAACAGTGATCGGCTTGGTCAATTGTTCAAAGTCATAACTGCCGCCGCCGAACAGCAAGTCAGCGGCGCCGCCCGGAGCACTTCCATCACGCAACGACGCAGTGGCACTAGCTTCAAGCATCCTGCGGATTTCAGTGGCGCCGCCTGGCATGTTCCAAATCACTTGCGCGGGTACACCAAATTTCTCACGATGCCACTGCGCAAATCCCTCCGCAAACTCCACGCGAATTTGCTCATTGTTGGGCGTGACAATGATCACTGTGGCTGCGCCCGCAGATACGGCCGGTTCAGCACGCCGTGCAATCACTGGCACTGCCAGGAGCAACAGCATCACTACCGCAAGCAATGCACCCACCACGCGGGGACTCATACTCGGGCGCCCAGCGCAGCACCAATCTGCGTTCGAAGGTCTTCCGCAGCACGGCGCACCGATTCATGCCACGCGCGATCACCTGGCTCAAATGCGTAGATGACTGAGCGACTGGCAGTAACCAGCGCACCGCGCCCGTCAGCGCGGAAACATGGCAAGACATCATCCACTCCACCGCCCTGCGCGCCAAATCCTGGCACCAAGAAGATCTGCTGCGGCATACGAACACGCAATGCAGCAGCATCAGTTGGCTTGGTTGCACCTACTACCGCACCAAGCGCACTAAACCCTGCGGTTCCCAGCGAAGCTGCGCCGATCGATGCAACCAGGTCTGCCACCGCTTCGGCCACCGTGCGGCCATCAGCCAATCGCAATGATTGCACCGCATCACCGGAAGGATTGGAAGTACGCACCAAGGCAAATGCGCCGTGGCCGTTACCGACGAACGGCGTGAGCGAATCCGCTCCGAGGTACGCACTCACCGTGGTCCAATCGGAGCGGTACGCGTCGCGCGCGCTGGCGGCGTAATGCTCGGCGCTGATACCGATATCGCCGCGCTTGAAATCAAGAATGACTTCAAGGCCATCAACCGTACGCGCGTGTTCCAGAACACTGGCAAGCGCAGCAACGCCCGCGGGTCCGTGCCGCTCAAAGCATGCCGCCTGAATCTTCACCGCCGGCACGATCCCCGCCACTGCGTCAATGACGCCGCGCGAGAATTCGCCGATGGCGATGGCCGCAGCCGCGTGACCAGCAGCAGGTCGAAGAATTGCCGGAAGTTTCTCTGCCACCGGATCAAGCCCAACGCACACCGGGGCGCCCGCAGCCTCAATCCGAGCAAGGAGGCGGTCGGCAGCATGTGCAGCGTTGTTGTTTGGGGCGTTCATCGCATCCGAAGTCTAGAGCCAGCGGCGGCACTCAGCCCGCGCCGTAGAATCGGGAAATGCACGCGGATGAATCCCACGCATCATCGGAAGAATCCTTGGCCTCGGCGTCGGCCGCAGCCTCCGCGGCAGCGGCTGCGATGGCGCCCGCGCACCTTGATCTTGACCGAGAAAAGGGACTTGCCATCACCTGGGCCGATGGCCGCGAGTCGTTCTTTCCGATCGCCTACCTGCGCCGCCGCAGCCCCAGCGCCGATGCCAAAGTCTTGCGCGAGGAAATGGCACGCAATCCGCTGACCGTCCTCCCAGCCAGCCGCGCGACCGGCCCACTGACTGCGCTCGGTGCCGAACTGGTTGGCAACTATGCAGTTCGCATCCGCTTTAGTGACGGCCACTCCACTGGCATCTTTAGTTGGACGTACCTGCGCTCCATCGACCCCGCGCTGGAGACGCGCGCATGAACAGCGCGCCACTGATTCCAGACGCCATGTTGTTTCCGCCGCCCGGTAGTTCCATTGCACACCCGCGTCCGTTTGGATTGCGATTGGTTCCGTCCGCTGATGGCGTGAGCCGCGAGGTGGCGCACATCAATAATGTGGAATACGTGCGTTGGATCGATCGCGCTGCCGAACTGCACGCCGACTCACTTGGACACACACGCGAACTTCTCTTGGCAAGCGGCCGCATGTGGTTTGTTGCTCGCCATGAAGTGGACTACCGCGCCGAAGTCTTTCCTGGTGATGAGTTGCATGTCTTCACATGGATTCGATCGGTCAGTCGCGTCACCAGTTGGCGCGACACCACCATTCTGCGCGCGCGTGATGGCGCCGTGGTGTGCAGCGCGTCGACGTGTTGGGCACTTGTTGATTTAGCCACTCGCAAACCAGCGCGTATTCCGGCTGAAATGTTGCTCGCCTTTGAACCACTGGAGGCTGGATGCACATCGCGCTCGTCGTCGATCCCGAACGCCTCCTGACAGACGCTGCTGCAGTGCAACGCCTGGCCGTAGCACTTGCTGGCGATGGCGTACGTGTTCGCCGCATCCTGCCACCAGCGCGTGATGAGCCGCCGCTACTCCGCATGATTGCAGCGTCGACCTTTGACTTTGATAGTTCGCTGCTCTTTCGCCCTTCGCGCCTTGGAGCGCTGAGTAGTTCGCTTGAGGACGATCCGCCGGAGATATTTGTGAGTTTCGGAGCGCGCGCGTTCATTGCCGCTGCGGAGTTAGCAGATGACATGGATGCCGGACTGGTTGCCATGGTCTCTACCTCCGATGAGCTTGATGCCACCGCGCTCAAGCGACACACCGGCCGCCTTGACTTGGTGTGCGCCGCCACGGCACCGATCGCCGCGCGTGCAGCGCGCGTTGTTGGTGAGCAAATGGTCACCGTTCTCCCGCTTGGCGTTCCGGTGCCCTCGCGGCGCGATACCTTCGTCGCCAGCCCACAAAGTTTGGCGATCGCTGGAACTGGCCGTGACGTTGGCGCCTACCGCGCCGTATTTGCGGCCATCGCCGATGTCATGCCCGCGCTTCCGGAGTTTCAAGTGGCCATTGAGTTGCCACCCGGGCACGACCCCCGCCTGTGGGCGCTCGCCCGTGAGTTCGGCGTGCAACGTGTTCTCAACGGCGTGTCGCGCCTAGAAACGGTGCGACCACTGGCGCTGGCCTGCGGCGTGTTTGCGTTGCCGGAAGCACTTCACGGCGTTCGATCCGTCGTCCTTGAAGCGATGGGGCTTGGCAGAACCGTGGTAGCGATGGATGATCCATTTGCTGATCACTTGATTGATGGAGTCACTGCGCTGGTGGTGCAAGAGCGCGACGCGCGCGAATGGACCGCGCAATTGACCAAGGCCATGCTCGACCCCGCAGCTGCCGGGGCCGTGGGTGCCGAAGCCGCGGTTCGAACCGCCGCTGGATTTGCGTCAGCGCGCTGCGCCGATCAACTTGCGGCAGCGTGCGAATCCATCATGCGCGGACCGTCGATTCCGTTTCCGGGCGCGGGAACCAGTACCGCGAAGGCGTAGAACGCGAAGGCGCAAACCGCGCATCGGCTGCTTCTGCAAACCAAGCCAATTTCTAACCGGAACGCTGTGCGCCGCATCGCATTTGCGGAGACAATCCGCGCATGCTTTCTGCCGCCGCTCTTATCGTCCTGACCATGGCCGCCACCTCTGCAGGCGCACCGCCGCACTTCCAAGCGGATAGCAACGGGCGTGCCACCGATGGCCAAGTGGTCAAAGACGGAGCTCGCCCGCGTGTGCAGCGGATCGCCATTCTGCCCGACCGCACCACGGGTCGCGCGTGGGGCATTCCATACCTCTTGGCTGCGGTGGAAGATTTGAACATCGTTCGACCCGACGCGGTCTTCACCGTTGGTGACATGGTGCAGGGCTACACGCGCTCGACTTCGCTTTGGAATACTGAGGTGGACGAATACCTTGGCGCAGTTGGCAAACTCTCTGCCGCCTTCTATCCCACTGCCGGCAATCATGATGTCATCAGCGGAACGCGCACCGCTGGAGATGCCACGTTTGCAGAGCAGTACCGGCAACGCTTTGGACCCGTGTGGTACTCCGTTGAACTTGATCTGGCCACGGTGTTGGTGGTCTTTAGTGATGAAGGCTTAGGCGATTCCAAGATGGGCTTTAGTGATGCGCAAATTGCATGGCTTTCGGGCGCGCTGCAATCCGCATCCAAGCGCAATCAACCGATCTTTCTACTCATGCACCGACCCATGTGGCGGTACCCCTCAGTCAAGTGGAACGATCGCGTGCAACCGCTCCTGGAGAAGGCAGGCGTTGACGCTGTCATTGCTGGTCACTTTCACGCATTGCAGCGCGACGCAGATGTCGGCGGCGTCCAGTACCACATTGTGGGCACCTGCGGCGGAATGATCGATCAACATCCGCTGGCCGGGCAGATGCAACACTTGACGTTTGTTGATTGCACTTCCGAAGGCGCGCTGCGAGTGTGGCATCAGCCAGTGGGTCTGGTACTTCCCGAGGACTTTGTAACACGCGCTGATCAAGACCGCGTGTATGCATTGCGTGACCCAGTGCCCGCGGTGCGCACTGATGGCAAGCTGCCTGATCCATCCACATTGACTGCTCCGACAGAAGCAGTCGCGCGGTTTGTAGTGAAGAACCCCATTGATGTGCCTATCCGTGTCACGCTTGATCCACCCGGCGTACTGCGCAATGCCAATGGCCCCGCCGTGTGGTGGACCGCCGGTCGAGCGGGCCAAGGAACTCCCGGAACAACTGGAGGAGCGAACGGTTGGACCAGTCACACCCTCGCTGATGTTGACTACGCCAGCACCATGGCAACCAACGCGCGCTCCATGTTGCGCGTGGCCAACGGGGCATGCGAACACGATGTACCCGCCAAGAGTGAAATGACTATTGAAGTTCCCGTCACACTCATGCCGCAGAGCGGAACGATCTTGGCACCGCAGCTTGATATGTACGCCACCTTTGTAGATAGCAAAGGCCGAACCGTGCCGATTTACCTTCCCACGCGCCTACCGATTGATCGAACGGTGCAACTTGGTACGGATGTAGCAAGCGCCGTTTCGCTACCGGTACTGGCATGGAATTACTCCCCGTACGACACCCGTGAAGAGAACCCCACCGTGCAGTTCACGCGCTCTGCTGACGGCAAGAAGTTAATCATCGACGCACTGGTACCAGACCAACTGCAAGCCGCAGCGCCTTCATGGAGCGCACCCGACGCCAAGCGCAAGAACGATCCGCACGCCGACGCCATCCGCATCTTGATTGAAAGCCCAGCACTGGCTGCGCCCATCGACTTTCTTGTTGAACCATTTACTACCGGTTGCACCGCGCCGGATGGTGTCACCATGCAATGCCAAACGAGCGCCGGCACCGGTTGGACCGCACACATGGAAGTGCCGCTCCCTGCAAGCGCGGGGGCAATGGCGTCCATTCAGGTTGGTATTGCCGACAACGATGACACGTTCCACACGCAGTGGCGCTGGCTTGCCCCGGCTGCCGCAGCGGGTCGATGGCGCCTTGCCGAACCGGCGCTGCGTTCGAAATAATCTTGGGTAAGTTGCGGGAACCACCCCTTGACGGCAACCGAACGGTTCTGAGACACTGCGCGTGCGCGGCACTCGGCAATACATGCCCCCGCGCATTGGGAAGCTCGCCCAAACGTAAGCCCGAGCATCGAAAGGCAATTCAGGAACCACTATGAAGACCATCGCCACCGCAAGCGCAGTCGCCCTACTCGTTGTCCTCACCGGCTGCGACGGCGGCTCACCAGCCACCAAGTCTGTTCAGAAGAACGATGCAGCTCCAGCCGCTGGCACCATCAAGAGCCCGAACGAGGGACTCAAGGACCGCATGAAGTCTGCTGAAGGCTCGTCCGCAGCATCCGCTGCCGGCACCGCCCCGAAGAAGACCCCGTAAGAATCATCTGAGTCCTGCGTCGCAAGACGCCTGACACTCTGAAATCAACAGGCGCCCGAGCTTCATGCTCGGGCGCCTGTTCGTTTCATTGGGGTTGTGTGCTGCGCGTTCGCGCGGTGCACGTTCGCCTTACGCAGTCATCAAGCCGCGCAGAATGGCAAGACCTTCCGCCAATTTGTCGGGGCGTGTTGCAAAGCTAATTCGGAAGTGCGTGTCACGCCGGCTAAACACGTTGCCAGGAATCACCAACACGCGGTTGGCGATCGCTTGTTCAACAAATTCATGGCCAGTGATTCCAAGGCGCTTGGGAACTTCAACAAACGCATAGAACGCGCCACCAGGCCGTGGAACCGTGGTCACTCCAGCAAACGCATCGACCACCATCTGCCGCCGTCGTTCATAGTCAGTAACGATGGGCGCAAGGTCGACGCCGAAACTTGGAATCACGCCCCACTGCGCCATGCTGGGCGCGCACACGTAGGTGTACTGCTGAAACTTGGCAATCTCTTGCACAATCTCCTTTGGCCCCGCCACATATCCAAGGCGCCAACCCGTGCATCCATACGTCTTACCGAAGCCGCGGATCAACAGGCATTCATCGCTGAAACGCGCCGGACTTGGGCAGTGACCATCCTCGCGCATGTCGCTAAAGCAGAACTCGTCGTAGATCTCATCGCTGATGAGCAGCACGCCGCGGCGACGGCACAGGTCAACAATATCGCGCAGTTCCGCGCCGGTGAGCACAGTGCCGCATGGATTACTTGGACTGCAAATCAACACCGCCTTGGTGCGCGGCGTCATGCAGCGCTCAATGCGCTCGGCGGTCATACGAAAGTCTGGATAGGTATCGCAGCACACCATGGTGCCACCAGTCATCTTGCCCAATTGCGCGTACATCACAAAGTACGGATCGGGAATGATCATCTCATCACCAGCGTCTAACAACGCCATGGCTGCAAGCACAATGCCACCACTGGTACCACTGGTGATCACCAAACTGCGATGCTCACCCGGGCCATCCCAACCAACGTTGCTGCGCAGGTGATTCCACGTGGCATCAATGAGTTCGGGAATCCCCTGCGTCACCGTGTAGCCATTGCGATCGGCATCGATGGCTGCCTTGGCCGCCTCTTTCATCACCGCGGGAACCAAGAAATCAGGCTGCCCGATCGAAAGATTGATCGGGTCCTTCATCTTGGCCGCCAGGTCGAACACCTTGCGAATACCTGACGCGTCGATGGATCGAGCGCGCTGCGAAATGAGTGAGGAAAGAGAAAGGCGGCCCAATGGGCCGCCCGAGGAGGTGTGCGTGGTCATACGGATTACTTCTTAGCGGCTGGCTTCGCTGCGGCCTTCGCGGCTGGTGCTGCTGCACCCTTCGCTGCGCCCTTAGCGCCCGGCTTCGCGGTGGCATCAGCCTCTTCAGCCTTCTTCGGCTTCTTGCCAGCAGCAATCTTGATGCTGCGGACCTTCACGAGACCAAGCGCGTTGTTCTTACCAACTTCGAAGCGCTCTTCCTCGGTCAGCTTTGCGATGCGCTCGGCGCGGGTCAGCACGTTGCGGTGCTGGTTAAGGGCGCCGGACTTGGTCTTTAGGCTACGGTGAAGGCTCATCGGGTTCTATCTTTCAACGCGGGTTCAGTGTTTCGGAGGCGCCTTCGTGACGACTCCGTTTCAGTCTCTCTTACATTCCGTCGGCGTATCCATTGCTCGTTTATTTGAAGAGCGCAGGGTACGCGTCGTCAAAGTCCTTGTTTCCGGGCTTGTTGCCCTTCCACTTCTTGCCGACCTGCTTGATCTTCGCTTCGAGAGCTTTTATCTCTGACGAGGATTTTTCAGACAGGTCGCGGTAACCAGGCAGGACGATGATCTTACGCAATAAAGCATTATCATCGGGAACGAGGTACGCATCAAGCCCCTCAGCCCGACAAAATGTCAGCATCTCCACCCGGCGGTCGGATGATGGATGGCCAACCACAAAGTAATACATCCCCTTGACCCGGGGATCTGACTTGTTATCGGTTGCTGCGCGGGCGGCAGGCGCAGACTTTCCAGACCCGGAAGCACCCGGGACCGGAGCGGCGTTCTTGCTGTTGGCTGCTCCGGAGGACTTCCCCGGGATGGCGGGAATCACCGGCGATGTCTGTTGCGATACGACCGACGGAGGACTGACCGACTCCGCGTCACTTCCGCTGCGGGGTGCACCGGTGTTGGCGCTCGAACCGCGCTTGACTCCAAGGCCGTACGCGATGGAGACGGCAACCACCACGGCAATCCCCAACACAATCGCGCGCCGAAGTGAAATTTCAAATGTAGAAGGCAGGCCGGGCGCGTTGCCGACGCGGCGCGGAGTCCCTGCCATTGCGGGCGAAGACGAAGAAGCAACCGGCGCACCGGGGCGACGCATTAATTCATAGAGAGCCGGAGCCGCGCGACGTGCCATGGATCGAAGTGTAGTGGAAGCGAATTAGGACGGGATCGCCCGACCCCATGCCTGAACGGTGGCCAAGACTCCCGCATGGGGATCGATCCACTGCCGAGCGTCGATCACTGGGAATCGGGCGAGTCCGGCCATTTCCAAGGCCACCCGGAATCCAAGAACGTCCAGCCGAGATTCGCCCGCTGCGCCGACCGGACCGCGCATTCCAGAGCGCAGGAGGTCCACAATCCGTGCCGACACCAAGCGGGGACCAAGTTGCGAAACCATGCTGACCGGGTCGCCGCCTTCGGCAAGGACCGCCGCCGGGTCAAGCGACACGCCCATGGGTGGCCATGGCGCGCCCGCGGCACCGGAGGCGTCGGCGACCGTTACCCCGGAACGCTCGGCAGCCGAGGCGATGGCATTGATGGCGTCGTGTCGGCGCGCAGCGTGAGATTCTTGGGCGGCGCTGTTTGTTGCACCGGCGGCGTGCGGACCTGCGGTGCTCTGCGCGCCAGCGTGATCGGTGGCACGCGGCAATTGCAGCGTGACGGGTACGCGCCCAAATTCACTGGCGAATTCGCATGCTGCACACGCCGCTTCGATGGCTCGGTCTGCATGCGCGGGATCAATAAAGTGTCCGCTTGGAATCCACGCATCAATACCCGTGACCACCAACTCATACCGCGCGAGCGTGGCGCGGAGATCGCGCCGCGCACTGGCACCAAGATCGCGGGGACGCATGGATGGATGCGTGGCGCTCAGTTGCACACCGGCAATGCCGCGCGATGCCACCCAGGCGAGGGCTGCGGCGGTATCGCCAAGCGCAGCAATGGTGACACCAAGCGGAATCTGCACGCGAGTATCCATATCTATAGGGTAGTGGAGCGCGGCGAAGGGGATGGGACGCGACACGTTTCGTGATCGCCGAGCGCGCTGCACCCGTGTTCTGCCCACTAGACTCAGGCGATGCGCACCACTGCCACCATTCTCTTGTTTGCGCTTTCAGTGTGGTTGTCCGTCATTCTGGCAACCGGCGTCGCGGCCATGGGCGCGTTTGGTGCGCTTCCCAAGCTGGGAATCTCCGTTGCAGGAACCGAGGGGTTCTTTGCAGGAGACACTGCTGAAATGGGCCGATTTGCTGCCGGCAAGATGCTGCAGCCGCTCTTCATGGCAGGCGACTGGGTGCAGTTTGCAGCGTCGGCACTCACGGTTGGGTGCACGGTTCGATTGGCGCGGCTTGGCCACTTTAACGGAATGCGTTGGGCACGCACGGTGTTCTTTGTGTGCGTTGCGGGTGCCGCATTGATTCTTGCATGGCGCGCCTGGACTGCACCGGCAATGACCGTTGACTTACTTACCTATTGGGATGCCGTTGCAGCCAACGATCGAGCCGCTGCCGAAGCAGCGCGCGCACGTTTCGACACCGCACATGTGGCGGCTGATGCGGGATTCAAGGTGCAAATGCTATTCGTCATCGGCGCGTTGGTATGCCTGTTGCCCGCATTGATGGCGGCACCTGTTCGAAAGGTTGCACGCGGTGACTGGTAACGCACTCTGGCCGGAAATCGAATTTGAACTTCCGCGTAAGAGCGCACGACAACGCGAACGCGCGTTGCAACTTCTTGCGGCACTTGATGCGCGCTATCCACATGCAAAGTGCCGCCTGGATTGGAAGGTGCCGCATGAACTTCTCATTGCCACCATCCTGAGCGCACAAGCAACCGACGAAGGCGTGAATGCGGCAACACCCGCCCTGTTTGCGCAATTTCCAACTGCAAATCACTTTGCTTCATCATCCGCTGACGAGATCGCGCCATTCATTCGCACCATTGGTTTGTGGCGGAATAAGGCGCGCGCCGTGCATGAATCCATGCGCACGCTGGTGGATCAGCATGGCGGCGAGGTGCCGAACACTATGAAGGACTTGTTGGCGCTGCGCGGTGTGGCACGCAAGACCGCAAACGTAGTGCTTGGAAACTGCTTTGGCATCCAGGCCGGCGTAGTGGTTGACACACACGTCGGGCGCTTAGCGGAACGCCTTGGGCTTTCCAAGCACACCGACCCCGGCAAGGTAGAGCGCGATCTCATGGCACTCTTTCCACGCGAACGCTGGTGTGACCTCAGTCACCTGCTGATCTTTCACGGGCGAGCCGTGTGCAAGGCACGCGGGAACACCTGTAGCAGTGATGAGATCTGCGGCAAGTTCTGCGCTCTGGCGGCAGAAGCTTCCAAGAAGCGATGATTACTTCACGTCGCCGCGACCAGTGAAGACCGGCGAATCACCAATCGCCGTCTGCTTCAACAGCATGAAGCCGCCGTGCAGTGAAACGATCGATCCACCACCGCCGAGCCGCTCTGGATAGATGAAGAGCACTGGGCCTTCAAATCGCCACGAACGGATCGGGCTGATTTTCCCGACAAATTGCCGCACTGGCTTACCGTTCTCATCAAGCTGCTTCTTCTTGGCTCCCGGTGCGGCGCCTTCAGCAGCGGCGGCATCAACCTCTTCATCTTCTGGCTCAAGCACTTCGACTCGGCGCAATACATCCAGACCGTATTCGTGGCCAATCCACAGATCGCCGTCAATGAACTCGATGGCAGTGATGTGCGGCGAACCGTCTGGCTCGTAGCGTTCGACTGCCCCGTCGTGCTTGATCTCAACGCACGTTCCCACACTGATGCCATCGGGGTTCTTCTCTTCAACAATGTGCGCGGAGCCCCATGCAGCGCTGCGTTCCGCACCCATGATGGTGGTCAGATCGGTGGTCTTGTCGGTGAGCGCAGGTTCGCCACCGATGCGCCACAGCCAGAATCCCTCGCGACCACCAGCAAGGACGCGTCGACCATCGGTGACGGCCACTTCCAACAAACCGGGTTGGCGCTCAACGTTATAGAAGGTGTCGCCGATGCGGCGATCTTCCGTGCGATGGCGGTACATGGCGCGTCCAAACGTGCCTGCGACGGCGTAGTGATTGGGTCGAATCAGGTCGATATCGCGGCCACCCTTGAGGGGAATCTCTTCTGGGTCAATCAACTTCAATCCATCAACGCGCCAGGTGAAGAGAAGCTTGTCGGTCACTGCAAACAGGCGATCGCCGCACATGCGGATGCGCCGTACCCGAGCAGGAAGAGCAGCTTGGTCCGTTTCCGCAAAGATGGCGGACATGATGCCCACCGACGCGCCATTTTTGCCCTGCAATAGAAACGCAAATCCGCCCGGCGAACCAACCCCTGGTGGCAACGGGACCAACGCACTTGCCGCGCCGAGGTATCGCCCATCTTCAAGTGACACGATCTTGCGACCCGTGCAAGTGACCGGACCGCCGGCCGATGCAACAATGTGCACTGGCGATTGACCCTCAAGGAATCGCTTGCGGTCACTGATGCGCACGGCGCCACCCTTACCGCTGACGTACATCTCATCGCCAACGCGAGACACCAACCGCGGCTGAATGCCCAACTCCTCGGCGGAGATAGCAGACACACGCTTGGGATCAGAATTGTCCGAGACATCAAAGGTGATCAGCGAAGTGAGATCAGAAATTGCCCACGCGGAGTCGCCAGAGACCACCAAGTCAACCAGCGAACCGCCCTCGCCAAACACCACGCCGTCGGCGCGACCGAGTTCACGACCATTGGTGGTGTCGATCGTCAGAAGTTCATTGCCGAATGTCTGAAACCAGCGCCCATTGTCAACCACCGTGGAGTGATGCGTGCCACCCGTGTGTTGTTGGATGCGCAGTTCCTTCTCACGCCGATCAGTGCGATCCTCATTGACGTACTGAGGAGCGCACGAAGACAGCACGGCCGTAAAGCCGATGGCGACCAGGGAGATGAGGGCCGAACGCGCGAGAAGTGAGCGCATCTGAGCAGCGTATCCGGATGTGATAGTTTGCCGCGTATGCAACCAGGGCCGAACGACCCCGCCACCACGCCTCGCCTTGCGCAACTGCTGAAATTGCACGCCAGTGAGCCTGGCGACCCGTTCTGCATGTACGGAATAGCGCAGGAACACGCACGCGCCGGGCGGCATGAGGAGGCGCTTGGTTGGTACGACCAAACCATCGCCGCCGACCCGGGCTACTGCTACGCGTACTACCACAAGGCGCGGTCGCTGGAAGATCTGGAGCGCATCGATGATGCATGCGCGGTCCTCCGCACCGGACTGGAAGCGGCGAAGCGCGTTTCGGACAGTCACGCGCTCTCGGAGATTCGCGGATACCTCGACCAACTCAGCTGAAGGACGAACCACCATGGCAAAGGCAGCACGCAAGAAGAAGGTTCCCATTGATGCACTCCGCGCATTGAGCGCCGATCCAAATCAGGTGGAAGTGCGCGTGGGCGGTCGAACGGTTGCCACCCTGCTTCGCCAGCGCGCTGTTGAGCTTGGACTGGCCGAAGGCGGATCGTGGACGCCCGCACTGGCGGCGCGTGTTGATGCGGCTGCGGCGGAGTCGTTGGCTCGTGAGGCAGCGCTGGCGTTTCTTGCCAAGCGGGCGTGGAGTGCCGCGGCGTTAGAGGCGCGGCTGGTGAAGGCCGGCCACGTTGCACGCGCCGCTCGCAATGCCATCCGCGCCATGGTGGCTGACGGTTGGCTGGACGACCACGCGTTTGCAACCGCGCGCGTGGAACACCATCGTCGACGCGGATCGCTTTCGGAGGAGGCGTTGTCGGAGCTCCTGCAGGCCGACGGCGTGGGCGAAAAAGATGCAGCGGACGTTGCGCGTAGCGGGGCCGCCACCGCTGCCGAGGTGCGCATTGAAGTGCGCCGCGCCAAGAAGGCTGGAGAATCTGCCAAGCGCGTCGCGGGCAAACTCGCCCGGCGCGGATTCGACCCGGATACCATCCAAGACGCGCTTGAGCACGCTGGATATGCCCTTGATGAATGAGTTCCCTGATGAACCCCGCTTGTAACGCCATCATCCTTGTCACCGTCACGCTTGCAGCTGTTGGCTGCCAGAATCCCAGCGCGACGCTCACTCACGCGGGCGATGATCCGATTCCGGATCTGGCCACCCCAGAGTTTGTGCCGATTCCACGGGATGGCGGACCGACGTCGCTCGACGGCACCGCGTTTGTTGCATCCGCTCCCCCGGCGCCAAGTGCCACCACGCTTGATCGTTCTTCGTGGAGCGAAACAACGATTCATCAGCCGCGCGGCCAAGTGGAAGTGCAGCCCAAGTACTACACGCTGTTTGAAGGTTTCTCCAACGATCCCCGAGCGACTGGGGCGTATCCAACGATAGCCACCGCACTGTCGACGGGTGGTGAAAGTCACACGGCTGTCCAGGACTTAGCGGCGCAACCCGCCATCGGCATGTTCTGGCTGGCAATGACGCCAGGGCAAATCATCTTCATGCCGCCGTGGGTAACGGTGCAACGCGAGCCGATTGATGGTGTCGAGTGGATGCCGCCACCCGCGCCCGCGCACAACCCCACCCCCGCGACCAAGGACTAAACAGTGTCAACGCTTGATGCACGCGGACTTCCTGCTGGCTACCCGTTCAACCCGGACTGGGAAATCACGCCCCGTGAGTACGTGCGCCGTCGCGACGCGGGCGAACTGATTGTGCTCCTTGACTGCCGCACCGCTTCCGAGCGCGATATCGCTTCCATCACCGGCGCCATGCATGTTCCAATGCATGAACTCAGCGCCCGACTGGAGGGACTGCGTTCGCACGAAGCCACTCCGGTAGTGGTTCATTGCCATCACGGCGCTCGCAGCCTGCAGGTCACCGCCGCCCTACGCCAAGCGGGCTTTGACGATGTCCACAGTATGGCGGGCGGAATTCACCTGTGGTCGCTCGACATCGACCCATCGGTTGCGGTCTACTGACGCCGTGCTTCGCCAACGACTCGTCACCGGCACCCTGCTCATCATCGGACTTATTGCCATTCTGTGGGGCGATGAACGGCTGTCCGATGCACTGCGCGAATCGGAGACCGTTCGGAGCATCATCGGAACTTCGGATGGAGTGCTACTGCTCGCCTTTGCGATCGGTGTGCTCGCCCCACTGTTAGCGCGTGAATTGGCCGCGATGTTGCGCGGCGCGGGGATTGCTGCGCCCACTGCACTCACGGTGTTGGCTGCAATCATGGGGATCATGGCGGTTCGCATTGCACCCGCGGTCGATTCAGCAATCACGGCCGTTGCAGTCATGGCCACCGCATTGTGGGCGGTGCTTTCCTGCGCCATCATTGTGCACAGCCGCGGCGCACACATTGCTGGCGTCGTATCCGCCACGGGCGGAACGCTCCTGTCATTTGCATATATCGGCGTACTGCTTGGCGCATGGCTCTTAGTGCGCTGCGATGTTGGCCCATGGGTGCTGGTTGGGGCGATGCTCACCGTGAAGGCCAGCGACATCGGCGCGTATTTCACGGGCATGTCCATTGGGCGGCATAAATTGATTCCGTGGCTCAGTCCCGGCAAGAGTTGGGAAGGATTGTTCGGCGGCATCGCATTGGCCGCGGTGGTTGGCGGTTTACTCAGTTGGTGGAGCGATGCGCTCCCTGATCCGCGTGACCATGTTCCGGTACTCCTCGGCGCCGCCACTGGGGCGGTGCTGGGTGTGGTGGGAACGTTTGGCGATCTTGTCGAAAGTCTGCTGAAACGGAGCGCGGGAGTCAAAGATTCCGGACAAGTGCTCCCGGGGATGGGGGGCGTGTTTGACGTACTTGACAGCCCCCTGCTTGCCGGCCCGGTGGTGTGGTGGGCGCTGCATCTGCGTTGAAAAACCGCGGAATCTTCCGGTAGCGCCGCAGAACCTTGTACGATGCGCCACCCGCGCCCGGCGCGGCAACCACCTATGAGCCTCATTGCACACCTCCGCGCGCTCCACACCGTCGACAGCCAAGTCCGCGGAATCAAAACTCGATTCGAAAACGCAGAAGACGCGCTCCGGCGGCATGAGCTGAAACTGGACGTGGTCTCCGGCAAGCGCCGCGACCTCGACAAGCAGACGCGCCAAGTGCAGGCGATGATTTCAAATCTTGAACTTGAAGACACCACCTTCAAGGAGCGCCTTGAGCACCTGCGCGCGGAGTTGAATACTTCGTCCAACCCAAAAATCTACAACGCCCTGCGCGATGAGTTGAAGGTGGTCGAAGGCAAGCGCGACGAACTCGCCGAGCGAATCATGGCGCAGATGGAGAACCTTGAGAAGTTAAAGAAGGAACTCGAATCAACTGATTCGCCATCAAGTGACCAAACGCGCTTGCGCGACATGGCCAAGGCGACGCTTCAGGAAGCAAAGTCAGAGCTCGGCGGTCGACTAGCGGAACTTGAAGCACAACGCGGCCGCGCCGCCGACCTTCTCAAGGAAGATGTTCGCGAAGCATTCGACGACGCTGCCGACAAGAATGATGGCGAGGCACTTGCCGAAGTCACCATCGTCAGCCTGCGCCACCGCGAGTTTGCATGCGGCGGATGCAATGCGGAACTTCCGCTTGATGCATACAGCCGCGTTGCAGCGCAGGCCGATCAATTGGTCACCTGCCTGACCTGCGGCCGAATCCTGTACATGGATCAGATTCCTGATCGTCCGGGCGCAAAGAAGACCAAGGTCGCAGCGAAGGAAGCTGCACTTGATCCTGATCAACTCGGCTGATGATTGTGGAAGTTGCCGGGGGTTGAACTATTGAGCGTCTTGGTCATCTGAACATGGAAGTTCGCATGAGTCTCACACACAATCGAATCCACGAAGTTTCTGATCGGGGCTCACCTGACCGAGCTGCCGAGCCGATTTCAGCAACGGAGTCCGCCGCACGCGCGAATGCCGCTTTGCAAGCGCAGAAGCTTCGCGACCTGTGGTGCCAATCACGTGAGCGAACCCGCACTGCGCCGATCGGCTCCCCAGCGTTTGCACGCGTTGCCGATTTGGCGGCGTCATTTGCATCCATGGCAGTGCGCGCCAACCAGCACGCTCAGGCACGCGTAGTTGTTGGCGATGCGTTGACGACGCTGCGCACCGCATGTTTAGCGGAGACCACCGACGCGGCGCGCCACTTGGCGTTTGCACGAACACTTGAACTTGCAGCCGCCTATGAAGTCGCCGGAGGTGATGCGCGCGCAGCGTTCGACGCCTTACGTGCCGCCATCACCACCATCGGCCCATTCAGCGCGGTGCTGCGTGAACCAACAACGGATCCGCTGTTGCGCATGTCCATTGCCAACGGTCTGATGCGCCCGATCACTACCGCGGCGCGCATGCTTGACAATGCTGAGCAACGCACCATGGCATTCCGGCAGGTCTGGGATGAATCACGCGCGTGGGCCAAGGCGGCTCGCGGCGCCAGCGATTACGCAGCGGCCATTGAGATGGCCGTGGTTGCAGCGTTCGATCTGGCGGTTGAGGAGCATGATGACTCCGCCAGTGGCTGCCTGGAACGCTGCGAACAGCTGCGTCGACACATTGAGGCACTTCAGAAGGTGCGCGGCGACGATGCCGTGGTGCGCACCCACCGTGCAGCCTTTGCGCGCCTTTCCGCGGACGCATGGCAGCGCCTTGGCGACACTGCCGAAGCCGAACAGCTACTGAATGAAGCGGCGCGCCATCTCGGCGAAGCCGCAACCAAGCCCGATGCAGATCAACGTGATCTCACCAAGCACCGCGCTGCCCTCAGCGATCAACGCATGCGACTGGCTGGTACCGAGCGCGGACCATCGGCATCCGTACGCGAGCTATCCTGAATTTCGTAGACTTGCGGCATGGCAGCACTTGACGCCTGCATTCGAACCCGCCTTGCCGGCGTGGACTTAGCGTCGCCGATTGTGGCGGCTGCTGGAACATGTGGCTACATGGATGAATTGGCGGACGCGTTCGATCTGCGTTGGCTGGGCGCGGTGACAACCAAGAGCATCACAGCGGAGGAACGCGCGGGCAATGACCCGTGGCGCATCATTGACGTTCCTGGTG
>Ga0247831_1003840_pt1 | contig 21100 bp, 16 predicted proteins | sample LaCruzMarch2015__9_FD_192406 | JGI IMG/M metagenome (GOLD analysis project Ga0247831, IMG submission 192406) | Freshwater microbial communities from meromictic Lake La Cruz, Castile-La Mancha, Spain - LaCruzMarch2015_1m | ecosystem: Environmental > Aquatic > Freshwater > Lake | place: Spain...
CCGAGTTGGTCTAAATCTTCGTTTTTGTTTTTAGAGAAAAGCTTAATTTTTTCCTTTTCTAAATTATACTCTTGTTCCCATTGCTCATAAATTTCTTTGGGAACGCATCCATGAAGATTGAAAGTTACAAAAAATAATCCTCCAAGTGGCTGAAAATGCGGGAGATGTCTCTCATGAAATTCATCCATATTTTGAAGGACAGGTTTTCAACCTGTCAATTATAGTTAATAAACTTATACTACGCTTTCGATAGGTTGGAAATTTGTCTAAAACTTATACTACGCTTTCGACAGGTTGGAAATTTGTCTAAAACTTATACTACGCTTTCGACAGGTTGGAAATTTGTCTAAAACTTATACTACGCTTTCGACAGGTTGGAAATTTGTCTAAAACTTATACTACGCTTTCGACAGGTTATAAGTCTGTCTAAAACTTATTCTACGCTTTCGACAGGTTATAAACCTGTCCTACAAGTTTTCGTCAACTACTTCTTCCACTCTTTTTTTGATTATATTTAAAACTGACTCTTTCGCAAAAATAAAAACTACAAATATTATGGCATAAAAAATAAACATAATCAGAAAACCAAGCCAATTATTCTCGAGTAAATGGTTGATGCCTAGGGCTATCAGAATACTAAGAAAAATGACAACTACGATACCTAGTATAAACGTAATAAGAGCATAAGCTACTTTTACAGCAATGCTTTCAATTTTATCTTGTACATTAAGTTTTGTTAATTCAAATTTTGCCTCAATGAGTTTTACGAGATTTTCTTTTAACTCACCTATTTTCAAAAAATCGGACATCTTGATTTGTTTATGGGTAATTTGTTATTGGTAAATTAGTCTATTTTTTGTGAATATTAAAAATAAATTCAATAATTGATTAATTAAAAAGGGTTAAACTCGGTGGTTGAGCAAAGTCGAAACCACCGAGTTTAACCCTTTAATTCAAGAAGTCGAAACTAACGCCTGTTTATAAACTTACTCTTCTTCACCACCAAAACGGCTGCCGCCGATTAGGTTTCCGAAGAAAAGGGTATTTAGGAAAAGTTTGTTTGTTCCATACCAAAAAGCTCTGAAATTTGGGTTTTCAGATAAGGCAATTACTCGACCAGAACCCACATTTAGTGTAATAGCGGCAGGAGCGTTTTTGATTAATTTCTCATTTTTTGTATGCACATAACCTGCCAATAAAGGATTTGGAGTGAAAACCATCGGTGTATTGTAAGGATTTTTTGTGTCTTCCATAAAAATATTGTTATCCTTGAACAATGCTAATTTGCTTTGTTGATAACCAAAACATAAAGGATGCGTTGGGTCTATTTTTGCCTCGAAGATTGTTCCTGCTGTTTCTAATGCACCAGTATATTTTTCTTGTAGGTTATACGGACGTTTTTCGCCGTTTCCGTTATTGTCGGGCTTGTCTTTAACGCTTATATTAGCAATTTTTTTAGCAGAAACCCATTCCACAGCATCGGTCATTGCTACCAAAATTCCACCACTTTGCACAAAACGCTTTATTTTTTCGTCAGAAAGGGCGTTGTAGTTTCCACCTGCTAAAACAATATGTGTGTATTTTTCTAAACTTGTTCGGTTGGCAGTTTCAATATCAGCAACCGTCAATGGAATATTGATACGTTGGTCAAGTAAGTGCCAAATTTCACCCGCATCAGTCGATTGTACACCCGCACCGCCCAACATTAATACTTTTGGCAAACGTACTTTTTTGAACTTCTCGCTTCCAAAGTCAATTCCTTGAGGAGTTAGACCTGATGGAGCTGCGTAGAAATCTACACCATCACGCTCGGCAAGGGTTTGAAGCAAAGCGGATGGGTCAGAGCCATTACTAAAAATCTGAATTGTACCGTAATCAAAAGTGCGTTCTTTTCCTTCTACAACAGACGAAAGTGGTTCGGTTGCCACCTTTAAGTTATAACCTTTTTTCAACAATTCGTAAGCAGCACGCGGAGCGTAATAGCTATTCCATTCAAACAAATAAGCATATTGACTTTTACCCACAACTTTACCTTTCGGGAAATCATTCTTGTCAACTTTTTCTCCCAATGAAACCGCCGTTTTTACTTCTGAAGTAGGTACATTCATACAATATTGCAACGACCAAGCCGAAATGTCATAGAATAAACTGTCTTCAAATTTCGTACGCTTTTCAAACATTGACTTGATAAGGCGGTGTTGTGGTTGATTCATTGGCACAACGTAGGCATTTTCTTTGCTGAAAGTGATGCCCTCTTGGTTTTCATCTTTTCCCAAACGATATACATCAATCTGGTTACGTTTTAGCATATTTACCATTTCCCAAGTTTTTATTGCATCATTTCCACCACCAAAAACATAGGCTTTTACGGCATCGTTCGAAGCTTCTTTGTAAAAACTTCTCATGTGGTCGAGTAATTCAATACGCATTTCACGAGCTGCACGGAGCGTAGAGAAAGTAGCCGTAACTTGGTTACGAACGGTAAACGGGAAACTCAAAATCCCACTGGCAGTTTCTTGCAAATGTCCACGAGACGAGGCTTGTTCAAACAAAATACCAACCGAACCATTTACATCTGGAAGCGTAGAGCCTTTTCCGTAATAAAAATCATCGTAGTTTTCTTGTGTATAATAAGCCGAACCAATTTTGTCGAGTCCAGTGGCTTGGAATTTTCCGAATTTGATAGTTAAATCAATATTTCTCTTAGGCGTAAGTGGGTGAGTACGTGCAGGAATACCGGGTTGAAAGAAAAATGTTGAAGCCGAACCCATTTCGTGGTGGTCGGTTAAGATATTTGGTCGCCAGTCATAGAACTTCACCAAACGTCCCTTACTTTCGGGCATTTGTTGATAAAGCCAGTCACGATTGAGGTCGAACCAATAATGATTCGAACGTCCACCAGGCCAAGTTTCGCTAAATTCACGGCTGTTTATATCGCTTACTAAATTGGTGCTACGATTGATGTTTACCCAGGTCGCAAAACGATTTCCTCCATCTGCATTAATTACAGGGTCGATTAAAATAACTGTTTCATTCAATAGCGAATCGACACTTGCACCTTGGGCGGCAGCTAAATAATAAGCCGACATCAGATTTGAGTTTGTTCCACTTGCTTCGTTTCCGTGTACAGAGTAACCCATCCAAACCACAATTGGCATTTTTTGTAGGTCTAAAACGCCTGATTGTGCAGGAATAACTAATTTTTGGTGTTCAGCCTTGATTTGGTCGAGGCGAGCATGATTTTCGGGAGAAGTAACTGTAACAAGAACCAACTCACGGTTTTCAAAAGTTTTGGCATAAGTTTCAATCTTGAAACGATTCGACAAACGAGCCAATTCTTTCATGTAAGTAACTGTTTCATAGGGAGTTACGTGTTGCTCGCCAACTTGATAGCCCAAAAATTTCTGAGGTGTCGGAATTTTGGCATCATAAGTAATATTCTGAGGCAAATAATAGCTATCAGCAACTTGGCCAATTGCCTGACTAAAATGTAGTTGAAACAGCAATAGGTAGAGTAGGGTATATTTTTTCATGTTAGGAAGTTTATATTTTTTTAAACAAAGAAATATAGAAAAACCTGTAAAACAAAAATTACTCTGACGTAGAGGCTTTTTTTATAGACAACAATACCTATAACCTCATGAAAAACTGTTTGAAGGTCTTACAAGGTAGAAATCATAAATGCTTTTTGTTAAAATTTTAGTTAGAAGCCTTTAGTTTTGCTTCAATCGTTTGTTGCGTGTGCGGTACTGCTCTCAAACGCTCTTTTGGAATCAATTTTCCAGAATCACGACAAACACCGTATGTACCATTTTTGATTCTGATTAAGGCTGCTTCTAACTGCTGTGCAAATTTTTGCAATCTTCCTGCCGACTGGCTCAATTGCTCTTTTTCGCTTATATCAGCTCCGTCCTCCATTAGTTTTGTGCTATTGGCGGTGTTTTCTGTGCCATTATCATTTTTTCTACTCAATGTTTCTCTGATAAAATTCAGTTCGTTTCGAGTTGCTTCCAGTTTTTGAGCAATAATTGTCTCAAACTCCTTTAGTTCATCCTCTGAATATCGGGTTTTTTCTTCAACTTCGGCCATTATTGTAAAGCAGTAAATTGTTATATTCGGGGTTTTTGAAAAATCCAACAAATATAGTGTTTTGGTAGGCTGAAACAATAGACTCGAACGATTTCTTAACATAAGCAAAAAAAAATTTATTTAAAGGTAATTTTAGAAAAACAATAAATTATTTGGTTTTGTCAGAAAATGCAAGTTGCTCAGATGGTATATTTGCCAAATAAGCTGATAATAAATTTGTCAAAAATTTAACGATTTTAAGAAATACTTTATTTTTTCTAAGTTTGTACTGTGAAACCACATTCACACACAAAAATTTATATTGTTTATGTCATATATAGAACCAGCTCCAATCAAGGATAAAGAAAATCCGTTAGAGTCAATGATGCAACGATTTGACGCTGCCGTAAAGATTCTTGGTATTAGCGATGAAATGTATTATATTCTGAAAGTACCTGCTCGTCAAGTGACCGTAGGCCTGCCTGTGACGATGGATAATGGTCAAATCAAGGTTTTTGAAGGTTTCCGAGTGATTCACTCAACGATTTTGGGTCCAAGTAAGGGTGGTATTCGCTTCGACCCAGCCGTAAATATTGATGAAGTAAGAGCCTTAGCGGCTTGGATGACTTGGAAGTGTGCCGTCGTTGATATTCCTTACGGTGGTGCCAAAGGTGGTATTGCCTGTAATCCACGGGAAATGTCGGTAGGAGAAATAGAGCGTTTGATGCGTGCCTATACGATTTCGATGCTCGATATTTTCGGGCCAGATAAAGACATCCCCGCTCCAGATATGGGTACAGGCCCACGAGAAATGGCCTGGTTGATGGATGAATATTCAAAAGCTAAAGGAATGACTGTAAACGCAGTAGTTACAGGCAAACCATTGGTTTTGGGTGGCTCTTTGGGTCGAACTGAAGCAACTGGTCGTGGCGTAATGGTTTCGGCATTGGCTGGTATGGAAAAATTACGATTGAATCCGTATCGTACAACGGCGGCTGTTCAAGGTTTTGGTAATGTTGGTTCGTGGGGAGCAAAACTTTTGCAAGAAAAAGGAGTAACGATTTGTGGTTTGAGCGACATTTCCGGGGCTTACTACAATCCAAGAGGAATTGATGTAGAAAAAGCGATTGCCTACCGAAATGCAAATAACGGCACACTTGATGGTTTTAAAGATGCGGAGTTGATTTCAAACGAAGAGCTATTGGCTCTCAATGTTGATGTATTAGTGCCTGCGGCAAAAGAAGACGTAATTACGCACGAAAATGCGGGTAATATTCAAGCAAAACTTATCGTAGAAGGTGCGAATGGCCCGACGTCGGCAAGTGCTGATGATATTATCAACCAAAAAGGAATCATGGTTGTGCCTGATATTTTGGCAAATGCGGGCGGTGTAACGGTTTCGTATTTTGAATGGGTACAAAACCGCATTGGCTATAAATGGGCTTTAGATCGAATCAACCGTCGTTCAGATCGTATGATGAAAGATGCTTTCGATAATGTATTTGAAACTTCACAAAAATACGGTGTTTCTCTACGTTTAGCAGCCTATATTGTGGCTATTGATAAAGTAGCAAGTACTTATAAGTTTAGAGGTGGTTACGGTTGAGCTTCGAAAAAATACAATCGTATTATTAATGTTCGGTTACCGATCTCGGTATAGCTTTACTTTAAAACCTTCAAGGTCTGAAAAGACCTTGAAGGTTTTTTTATTAATAGAGAATATTTTTATTAAAAAAAACCCGCTCTGTTTGTAGCTTTGTAAAAAATAATAATAAAAATGAAAAAAAACCTTTCAGTACTTTTAATACTTTTAAATCTATCATGTACTTTTGAACGTTTGGAAAATACTTCTCAAATTGTTGACCAAATGGACGATTATAAAGTAAAGCGAGTATCGGCCACGCAAATTGCTTATCAAGTAGAGGAAATGGGAGCAGAGATTTCAAAGGCTTTGACGGCGGATTTTGCGATTCAAATGAAAAATGTTAATTCTGCACGAGGAGAAGAACTTTGTCAGTTGAAAAATATGAAGCTTATTGACTCATTATCGGAAAGATATGCCTTGAAAGTCAGACTTTTGGGACAGCCTGATATTGTTAGTAACAAGCAACTTTATGATAAAGAAAAAGAAGTTTTAGAAGCTTATGCCGATAATGCTTCTAAAAAGCTTGAAATGAGTGATAATATTCAGAAAATCGGTGATTCTCTTTTTGTTTATACTTCGCCAATTCCATACAAAAATGGTGTTGGAAAATTATGCTTTGCTGATGATTCAAGCTTTGCGATTTGGAGCATTATTTTGAAAAAATCTGAAGTTATCAATTCTATCAATGTGAAAGCTTTGAGAAAAAAGAATATAAAATAGTGTAGGACAGGTTTTTGATTTGTCAATATCGTAGAAGAAGTTTTTTTTAAGCAAAAGTATGAGACCGAAATCTCACCCTTTTTTGTTTACGGTATTTTTCTATTATATATTACAAAAGAAGTGGAACTTCACTCCACAAATCAAAGTCCAAATTTCGCAGAAAGCTCCAACATTCTTTCTATTGGTTTACGTGCATCAGTCAACATTTTAGCTGGAAGAATTATTTCTGGAGTTTCATCTCTTAAACACAAATATAGTTTTTCGAGTGTATTGAGCTTCATGTGTGGGCAGTCAGAGCAGGCCTTGCACGCATGACCATTTTTTGAAGTTGGTGCTACATAAAATTTCTTCTCAGGAGCAGATTTACGCATTTGGTGCAAAATCCCTGACTCAGTAGCTACAATAAATTCTCGGTGCGGACTATTGATAACATGCTTCAAAAGTCCAGTGGTTGAGCCAATATAATCTGCTAATTTCAAAACTGATTCTTCACTTTCTGGGTGAGCCACCACCTCGGCATTTGGATGTTTGGCTTTTAAGTCGGTAATCATTTTTCCCGAAAAAGTCTCGTGAACCATACACGCACCGTCCCAAAGCAGCATAGGTCGGTCTTCCGCATTGCGGCCAGTTACGCGATTGATGTAGCCACCCAAGTTTTTATCGGGTGCAAAAATTATTTTTTGGTCTTTCGGAAAACTCTCAACGATTTTTACAGCATTACTACTCGTACAAACCACATCCGTAAGCGTTTTTAACTCTGCTGAACAGTTTACGTAAGAAATAACAATATGATCAGGGTGTTTGTCTTTGAAGGCTTTAAACTCTGCATAAGGAGCTGATTCTTCGAGCGAACAACCTGCATTGAAATCTGGTAAAATTACTTTTTTGTTAGGTGAAAGAATCTTGGCTGTTTCGGCCATGAAACGAACTCCCGCAAAAACAATCATATCAGCATCGGTTTTGGCTGCTTGCTGCGAAAGTCCCAAACTATCGCCAATATAATCGGCAATGTCTTGAATCTCAGCAATTTGATAATAATGGACCAACAAAACCGCATTTTTTTCTTTTTTCAACCGAGCGATTTCGGCAATATAATCAATTTTTTCAGCGACCATCTTAAACTATGATTTATCAGATTTTTATGATTGTTTTTGGTTTTTTGAAATGAGAACTATTTGTTTTCTTGTAAAAACGAGTAAAAAACGTAAATAATTAACTTTTCTGTGGACTGTTTAGCTGAACGCCGCCCGCCATTGACCGTTGCTTTTCTTATTTACAGGCAAACTCCCATATTTTATACATATTTACAGTCCCGAGTTTGTCCAAATATGATTCTTTGATTTTGTTTCCCTTCAAATCATATTCAAATGTACGAACACTTATGCCTTGATTATTATAGAAATAATTTTCTTTTGTCATATTTCCCTGAGCATTGTATTCGTAGGTAAAATAATAATCAATTTGCCCTTTGCCGTTTAAGCGAGTTTTTTGAATAAGTTTGCCCGTTGTGTCGTATTCGTGCTTTGTTTCAGCGAAAACTACATTATTTCTGAAGGTTTTATCTCTTGTCAAATTTCCTGCAGCATCATACACAAAATCAGTTTGGGTCGTAATTTTATCTGCGGCATCGAAATGCACATCTTGGGTGAGTTTTCCTTGAATATTATAAGTTTTGGTATCCGACATCAAAATTTTTCCTGAAGGATCTTTTACTTCTTTTTTTTGTAGCTGTCCCTTGGCGTTGGTGCTAGTAATTTCTTGGAATGTTTCGGTTTTTCCATCTTCAGCATAAAAAATTTGAGTTTTTTGAGTGCCGTTGATTGTAGGTGTCTTGACCGATAGAAGATTTACTCCAGCACTTGCCGACTCTTGCAAAAGTTGCCCCGTAGCATCAAATGCTTTTTTAATGACTCTCTTTACTTCGTTATTCCGTTTGTAAGTAATAACCGTATTGTTTCCCGCCAAATCATATTCATAAGTGTATTCTTCGGTATAATTTCCTGTATTTTTGCTTGAAAAATTACTGGTTTGTTTCAGAATTCTCCCTTGGGTATCATAAGTTTTTGTGAACTCCTGCTCTTTTACGCCTTGTCGAAAAAACGAAGAACTAGTTTCGGTACAAGTGCCTACGGCTTGTAAATCAACTTGTGCGGTTGAAAGAAAAGGAATAAATCCTAAAACTATTTTGATAAATTTCATGTCTATTTTAATATTGTGGAGCGATTCACCGAATCGCATTTCTAAATCAGACCAAAAAGATATTTTAGCCTTTATTAATACGAAATTACTACTTTTAGTTAAAACATTATAATTGAATATTAATCAGCGGCAAAGATTATATTATTTAGACAAGTTTTAAGAAATACTTTACATAAATTTTAACGATTAGGATGACAACAAATTTTATGAAACACGCTTTTTTGATGATTATCGTTAGCATAATTATTTTAGGCTGTGGCGATACCGTAACAAAAAAAGAGTATAAGTCACCCGATGAAGAGTATGGCGAACTTTTTTGGGAAGTACAATTAAAAGCAGTTTTTGCCGATTCAAAAACTTTCCCAGATTGTGTGCCTAAGATAAAGGCAGAAGAGATTTTGAAGAAATACCAAGAGAAGAAAAAATCTAAAAATTTCGATTTGAGAAAATTTGTGCTTGAATATTTTAGGATGCCTTCAAACGTAAACAGTAATTATGTGAGTAATCCGAATAATTCAGCGGAGCAGCATGTTAATGAATTATGGTTTGCTTTGACTCGAAAACCCAAAGATTTTGGCGGAACGCTTGTGCCATTATTAAAGCCCCATGTGGTGCCAGATGGCAGATTTAGTGAAGTTAATTATTGGGATAGTTATTTTACAATGCTGGGTTTGCAAGTTTCTGGAAAAGACTCTCTGATGTCAAATACAGTTTTGAATTTTGCTCAATTGATTCAAGATTTTGGACATATTCCTAGCGGAAATCGCAGTTATTATTTTAGCCGTTCGCAGCCACCATTTTTTACTTCTATGGTAAAACTTTTGTCTGAAATGAAAGGGCACGAAGATAAATTGGCACAAACATTACCGCAAATTCAGCGAGAATACCAGTTTTGGATGGCAGTTGAAAAAGGTGGAGAAGATGCTCAAAAGCAAAATGAAGCACGTAAAAAAGGTGATAAAGCCTACCGAAAAACAGTTTTTATTGGCAAAAATGATATGCTTAACCGCTATTATGATGAAAAAGATACTCCTCGCCCCGAAGCCTATAAAGAAGATATACTAATTGCCAGCAAATCAGGCAGAAAAGTAAATCAAGTTTATAGAGATTTGCGTTCGGGAGCCGAATCGGGTTGGAGTTTTTCGAGCCGTTGGCTGCGTGATTCACAAAATCTTTCAACTATTCATACAACTGACATTCTTCCTGTTGATTTGAATGCCATACTTTATGATATGGAAATGACGCTTGCAGCCATTTACAAGGCCAAAAATGAAACAGAATATGCTAAAAACCTGGAGTCATTGGCCAATAAACGAAAAGCGATTTTTAATATATATTTTTGGAATGAAGCCGCAGGCTTTTACTTTGACTTTGATTTTGTTGCAGGAAAACAAACCGAAGTTTATTCTTTAGCAGCAGTTTATCCATTGTTTTTCAAACTCGCCACCTCAGCCCAAGCCGAAAAAGTTGCTAAAGTTTTAGAAACCAAGTTTTTGAAAGCAGGAGGTTTAATGACAACTCTCAACCAAACAAGTCAGCAATGGGATGGGGCAAATGGTTTTGCTCCTTTGCAATATTTGGCCATTCAAGGTTTACGAAATTATGGTTTCAATGATTTAGCCAATAAAATCAAACAAAACTGGGTTGATAATAACCTCAGGGTTTACAAAGCTACTGGAAAAATGGTTGAAAAATACAACGTTTCTAATTTATCAGGTGGAGAATATTCCCGTCAAGATGGTTTTGGTTGGACGAATGGAGTTTTATTGAAATTGCTTTCAGAAAAGTAGTAGAAATAACGACGAAGGCACGGATCACACAGAGTTTCACGGAAGAATATTCTCAGTGTTTTTTCGTGTTCTCTGTGCCTCCGTGGTAGAAAAACTACTTCACCGCAGCATTAGCCAAATCTTTATATCCGCCGCCTGTTAGGTTATAAATATATTTAAAACCAGCTTTTTGCAAGATTGGAGCGGCTTTACTGCTGCGTCCGCCTGCGGCACAGTAAACGAACACAGGCTTATTTTTATCTAATTTTTCAATTTGTTGCCTAAATGTTGCATCATTTAAATTGATACAATTAGAAGAGGCAATTTTACCAGCCTCCCACTCTTGAGGTGTGCGTACATCAAGTAATTGGGCATTTTTTGTGGTTTTTGCCTTAGCAATAAATTCTTGTGGTGTAAGGTTAGTTGTTTGTGCCTTACATATGCTCAATGAGCCAACAAGATAAAAGAGAATAAGGTAAAACATGTTTTTCATAGTTAGAGATTAAGTTAATAAATTCAAAAGTATTGAAATATTCTATATTTCACAAAAAAAGAGCAGAACCCAATGGCTTCTGCTCTTTTTCTATATCTAAACAATTTGAAAAACTGTTTTTTATCTTAATTGGAATTGAACACGAGTAGTAGATTTTTTACCATCTGGTGTAGTATAATCTGTACTTGGGTCTTCATCTCTTTGACCTTCATAAGTCATTCGAGCTTTGGAGATACACTTTTTCTTCAAGAAATAAGCGTAAATCGCACAAGCACGAAGTTTAGCCGAACGTAGGTTTGCTGCTGAACTTGCACCATCGTTAAATGCTGAGATGTGTAAGATACTATCTGGACATCTTTGCAATAACGAACAAACTCTGTCAAGTTTTTTATATGAAGCTGGTTTCAATTTATTCGTACCGCTATAAAATTCAATGCCTTGTGCTGCGAAAGTCAATTCATCAAGTTCTAATTGAGAAATCTCACAACCACTGGCAGTTTTATAACCTTTTGGTACTAATTGACCATTGACATATCCTTCTGGGCAACCATCGTTTGATGCTAAACCAGCTAGGTCTGGACATTTGTCTTTAGCATCAGCTACACCATCTTTATCCCGGTCTGGACAACCTTTTGCAGAAGCAACACCTTTTGTTGTTGGACAAGCATCGTCTTTGTCAGCAATACCATCACCGTCAGTATCAGGGCAACCGTTTAATGAAGCAGAACCAGCTTCATTAGGGCAAGTATCATCTTTATCAGCGATACCATCACCATCCGAATCTGGGCAACCTTTCAATGCTTTCACACCAGCAACATCTGGACAAGCATCGTCTTTGTCAGCAACTCCGTCTTTATCACGGTCAGGACAGCCTTTCATTGCTACTGTACCAACTTGTGTTGGACACTCGTCATCTTTATCAGCGATACCGTCGCCGTCAGTATCTGGGCAACCTTTTAAAGCCATTGAGCCAGCTTGTGTAGGGCAAGCATCATCTTTGTCAGGAATACCATCACCGTCAGTATCTGGGCAACCTTGGAATTTACGTAAACCTTTTTCAGTAACGCAAGCATCACAACGGTCAACAACACCATCTTTATCACCATCTTTATCACCAAAGCGATATGAACCGAGTAGATTGGCTACTAAATAACCATCTGTATAAGATTTTCCGTTTGGTTCTAGTGCTGTTCCAGTTCCGAGAGCAGTTGTAGAAATTTTTGTTCCATCCAAATAATCAGAGAATGCATAACGATAACCAACTTCTGCACCGATAGTAAATCTTTCAGCAGCATTGTATTTCAAACCAAGACCAAAAGGTAGAATCAAAGCAGCTTTTTTCAAGTTTGCTTGGTCTTGGTCGAACAAACGAGCTACAACGTATTTGCGAGGGTCATCATCTTGTAAAGATGCGTTTTGAGCAACAACTGTTGGATTTGTAAACGCCGATCCTATACCACCGAAGAGGTAAGGGGCAAGAGTTCTACGGAATGTTCCGTCACAAGTATATCTTCTTTCTTTTAAAGGGTAGAATTCACCTAATAAGGATAATTCAGTTAATGGAGATTTAAATTTTAAACGACGATAATTCCATCTGCCGTCTGGTTGGTCAAGGTCATTTCCTGCCAATCGTCCAAACAGTAATTGGGCACGTAATGCAAAATAGTCATTAATATGACGACGAACAAAAGCACCAATCATAATGCTGTTTGCTGAAGCGTATGGTTTACCAGAGTGCATATCACCAAAATACTGATTGACACCAAGCGGAATACCCACTTCCCACTTGTAAGGTTTACACACCTTACAAGAATCTTGTGCCTGAGTTGTTAGCGATAATGTTAATAATGCTACAATAAGGAATGTTATTTTCTTCATGTTGGGGAAATTTTTTTGTTTTATTATATAAATAATGTTAAAATTAGACTGATAAAAATCGTAAATGTCACAATTTTAATTTAATATTTAGCAAAGAAAAAAAAAATTGTTAGAAATTTCTAAATAAAACTATAATATTTTGCCAAAATTGATTATTTAACCTTTAAATTCTTTTAAAAATTCCAGTCAAGTCAATAATGAATGCGTATTCCATTGCTACTTCTTTTAGTGACTCAAATCTGCCCGATGCTCCGCTATGTCCAGCTTCCATATTTGTGTGCATCAGTAATAGATTATCATCGGTTTTTAAGGTGCGAAGTTTGGCTACCCATTTGGCAGGTTCAAAATATTGAACTTGTGAATCGTGTAACCCGGTAGTTACGAGTAAGTTGGGATAATTCTTTGCCTCAACATTGTCATAAGGCGAATAAGAGAGCATATATTTATAAGAATCTTTGTTTTTGGGATTGCCCCATTCTTCAAATTCGCCAGTTGTGAGAGGAATAGTTTCATCAAGCATCGTTGTCACGACATCAACAAAAGGGACAGCCGCCACCACCCCACAATACAAATCTGGTCGATGATTGATAATGGCTCCCATCAGAAGTCCGCCCGCACTTCCTCCGAGTGCAAAAAGTTTTTCAGGGCTGCAATATTTGTTTTTGACAAGAAAATCTGAACAATCAATAAAATCATTGAAAGTATTCATTTTCTTGAACATTTTTCCGTTTTCGTACCATTCTCGACCCATTTCTTGTCCTCCTCTAATATGAGCAATTGCATATACAAAACCACGGTCGAGCAAACTCAAGCGGCTTGAAACAAAGGTAGCATCGGTTGAGTAGCCGTAAGAGCCATATGAATATTGTAAAAGTGGTGCTTTGCCATCAAGTTTGGTATCCTTTTGATAAACTATTGAAACTGGTACTTTTGCTCCGTCACGCACAGTCACGAATACCCTTTCTGAAACATAGCTTTCTTTATCAAATCCGCCCAAAACTGTTTGTTGTTTCTTTAATTCTGTGGTTTGGGCGTGCATATCATAATCAAATGTCGAGTTTGGTGTAGTTAATGAAGTATAGCTGTAACGAAGAATATTGGTATTAAAACTTGGGTTTGAGCCAATGTTTGCATCGTAAGCAGGTTCGCCAAAATTAAGGTAATGCTCCAATTTTGTAGCATGATTAATGATACGGAGTTGGCTAAGACCTTGGTTTTTCTCTTGAACAACCAAATGATTTTTGAAAACTTCAATTTTTTCTAAATAAACCTCTGGACGATGCTCAATGACGGTTTGCCACTTAGATTTATTGCTGGTTTCTTGCTCATTTACCTCCATTAATTTGAAGTTAAAAGCATTGTCGCTATTTGTTTTTACGTAAAATTTATTCTCAAAATGCTCAATTTCGTATTCGTGTCCACGCTCACGAGGTAGAAACGTGTTGAATTTACCAGTTAGATTTTCAGCATCCAAAAGTTGATATTCTGATGCAATTCCGTTGTGGTCACTAGCGATAGCAATATATTTCTTCGATTTCATTCTATAGAGACCCATGTAATATTGGTTATCTTTTTCTTCATAAATCAAAACATCTGTTTTTACGTCAGTTCCCAAAATATGTCGCCAAACTTGATAGCCCAAAAGCGTTTTTTGGTCACGCAAAATGTAGAAAAAGGTTTTATTATCAGCCGCCCAAGCGTAGCTTCCACCTTCGGTATTTTTGATTTGGTCTTTATAAATTTCGCCAGTTATTAGATTTTTAAATCGAACTGTATAGTTTCTTCGGCTAATTGTATCTACTCCGTATGCAATGATTTCCTCGTTATCTGAAATTTCATAGCCACCGATGCTGAAATACTTTTTGCCTTTACCCATTTCATTTCCATCGAGAAGAATTTCTTCGTCAGCTTCAAGATTCTCTTTTTTTCGACAGTAAATTGGATATTCGCCACCTTCAACATACTTTACATAATAAAAGTATTCACCATTTTTTACAGGAACCGACTCATCTTGCTCTTTGATTCGGCCTTTCATTTCCTCAAAAAGTGTTTCCTTTAAAGGCTTCAAAGTCGACATGATTTTATCTAAATATTCGTTTTCTTCATTCAGATAAGCAATCACGTCGGGGTTTTCGGGTTCGTTGAGCCAATAATAATTATCAATACGAGTATGGTTATGTGTGACTATTTCTTTTGGTTTTATTTGTGCAGTTGGAGCTGTTAGCCCAATGTTTGTCATGCTTGAATGGATACTCATATTTTTGAGAAATATTATCGAATATTGATATTTGTGAAACACTATTTTAAAGAAACACAACAAAAGTAAGGGATATCTTCTACCCTTTGGTTAAAAATATCGGAACTACGAAGATATTACCACAAATATTTAGAACCGAAACGGAAGATCTGGCATGTTCCAACGCAGAATTTCATAGCTTATCTACGAAAATCTATGTTTATTTTTTTAGTAGTTTCATCTGTATTCCATTGTTTTGTGTTGGATAAAATGTTTATAATTTCGAAAAATATTCTCAGTGAAATACTGATTGGAGGAAAAATAAAGACATTTTTTAGAAAAATGAAAAAAATAACGATTTTTACAATTAATATTACATATCGAATACAAAATCATCATCGATACAAATTATAACCAGTTATAGATCTAATGAAAAAACAGAGTTTTGTTATTATAATTTTATTAATCATCGCTGCTCTTTCTTCTTTCAATTTAAAGCGAGATAGTCTTGAAGACGTTTTTGTTAAAATCAACCAAGATGTGCTATATCGTGGTCGATCGTACGAAACGTTAGGTGAAGCAACTTTAACAATCGGTCATCGCCTCACAGGAAGCACAAATGGCAAAAAGGCCGAAGAATATGCCTTTAAACTATTTAAAGAATATGGTTTTGTAGATGTAAAATATCTGCCTTTTGAGGTTGAATCTTGGGCGAGAGATACTGTAAGTTTGGCTATCGTACCAAAGGGAAGCGATAATTTTCGTGATGTAGAGGTTGTAGCTTTGGCACATTCGCCGGTTTCTTCGCATTTGCAAGGGTCAATTGTTGATTGTGGCGATGGAATAGAGTCTGATTTTGAAAAAGTGAAAGCTGAAATAAAAGGAAAAATTGCTTTGTTCAACATCAATATTCAATCAGCCGAAAATAAAGGGAAAAAGAATTTGCACCGCTCCGAAAAAACAGCTTTAGCCATCAAATATGGTGCTTCGGGCGTGATAATAGCCAATGCAGTTGATGGGGGAGTGCTTTTGACAGGAACGGCTTCGGTAACGGGCGAGTTGATTCCGATTCCAGCCGTATGTATTTCGGTTGAAAGCGGCAAGGCTATACGTAAGTGGATAAAAGACGAACCAAATCTTATTGCAGTAATTGATATGCGAAATTTCAGCCGGCCAATCAGAGCAAGAAATATAATTGCGACTCTTCCAGGAAGTTCAAAAAAATACAAAAAGGAAAAAATCATCATCGGCGGTCACTTAGATTCTTGGGATTTAGCCACTGGTGCAATGGATAATGGCATTGGTTCGTTCACAATTTTAGATATTGCGAGAGTTTTTCAATCGCTCAATCTTCGACCAAAACGCACAATTGAGTTTGTGATGTTTATGGGAGAGGAACAGGGTTTGCTCGGCTCGAAAGCAATGGTAAAAAAGTATAAAGAAGAAGGAAAAATCGACCAAGTTCAGCTAATGGTTAACCTCGATATGGTCAATAACGCCAAAGGATTCAATGCGATGGGTCGTCCCGAATTACGTAAGTTTTTTGATGAAATCGGCAAAAAAATTAAAGAAGTTGACTCAACTTTTACAAACGTAAATCAAAACTCTGCGGGTTTACATTCTGACCATCAGCCATTTATGATCGAAGGCGTGCCAGTTTGTTCGCCATCGGGAAATTTTCCTGTAAAAGCCTATAATTGTTACCACGCAAACTGCGACCGCTTCGATTTGATTGATAAAAAACAAATCGGCAACAACGTTCGTTTTACGGCGATGATGCTTTATGCTTTGGCCGAGGCTGATGCTTTGCCAGTGAAAAAAATGAATGACCAAGAAACCAAAGAGTTTTTGATCAAACAAAACCTCAAAAACGAACTGATTATTGGGAAAGACTGGCGTTGGGAACAATAAGGTTTTAGGGCTTAGGATTTAGGTATGAGCTTTTAGGGTGCCGTACTTTTCTCTAAAACCTAATCCCCAAGTCCTTTTCCCAAATTTATATTTTAAAAAATACAAAACTTATGCTGTCAAAAACCTTCGGTGCTGCTGTTTATGGGGTCGATGCAGCTTTAATTACAGTTGAAGTAAGCGTTGTGCAAGGTACTGGAATGGCAATTGTAGGTTTGCCCGATGGGGCGGTTAAAGAAAGCCAACAAAGAATAGATGCCGCCTTGAAAAATTGCAATTATCAGATTTCTCGTCAAAAAACGGTTATCAATCTCGCTCCTGCAGATATTCGTAAAGAAGGCTCAGCCTACGATTTGCCAATGGCTTTAGGTCTTTTGGCAGTTTCTGGACAAATCAGAACGACCAAAAGTTTAGAAGAATACGTTATTTTAGGCGAACTGGCTTTAGATGGCACACTTCGACCAATCAAAGGTGTTTTACCGATTGCTATCGAAGCTCGCCGAAATAAACTCAAAGGCTTTATTCTTCCAACTGAAAATGCAATGGAAGCCTCGATTGTTAATTCCTTAGATATTATTCCAGTAAATACGCTTACCGAAGCCATTGAGTTTCTGACAGGTGCGAAAGAAATAGAACCTTTAATTACTGACACAAGAGATATTTTTTTTAACTCAGTTGGTGAATACGATGCCGATTTCTCTCACGTTCAGGGGCAAGAAAATATCAAGAGAGCCATGGAAATTGCCGCTGCTGGTGGCCATAACGTAATTATGATTGGTCCCCCAGGAGCAGGAAAAACGATGCTTGCCAAACGTTTGCCTTCTATTCTGCCGCCACTCACGCTTCAAGAAGCCCTCGAAACAACAAAAATCCATTCAGTTGCAGGAAAATTAGGCATAAAAGCCTCACTGGTTGCTCGTCGACCGTTTCGATCTCCGCATCACACAATTTCGGATGCTGCTTTAGTTGGAGGTGGAAGTTTTCCACAACCAGGAGAAATATCGTTGGCACATAATGGAGTTTTGTTTTTGGATGAATTGCCGGAGTTCAAACGAACAGTTTTGGAAGTCATGCGACAGCCACTCGAAGAACGGAAAGTTGTTATCTCTCGTACCAAACAAGCCGTTGAATTTCCTTCAAATTTTATGTTAGTGGCAAGTATGAACCCTTGTCCGTGTGGATATTATAATCATCCCGAAAAACCTTGTTCTTGCCCCCCAGGTACAGTTGGTAAATATTTGAATAAAATCTCAGGTCCACTTTTAGATAGAATTGATTTGCACGTAGAAGTTACACCCGTAAGTTTCGACCAAATTGCTTCTACTCGTAAAAATGAATCTTCTGCCGAAATAAGAGAACGAGTAATCAAAGCAAGAGAAATTCAGACGAAACGTTTTGAAAACCATTCAGAAATACACTCAAACGCCATGATGCCGCCCGAAATGGTAAAAGAAATCTGTGATATTGGTGAAGCAGGCAAGGCATTACTCAAAAAAGCAATGGAACGCCTCGGCCTTTCGGCACGTGCTTATGACCGTATTCTGAAAGTAAGTCGCACAATTGCCGACTTGGCAGGAACTGAAGAAATCAGAATCGAGCATTTAGCCGAAGCAATTCAGTATCGTAGTTTGGATAGAGAAAATTGGGCGGGGTGAGAATAGTTTTTCAGTAAAATTTGCTTTTTCGGCACAAAAGAAACTAAAAACTTGTTTATGTACGTTATTAACATCAATTATTAACCTTTCACAAGAACGCCTTTTAGGCAGTCGAAAAAAACTATTACTAAAATGAAGAAAACCTTTTTTGTTGCTCTCATTGGCCTATTTTTCAGCGTAGCAACTTATGCTCAACATAGCAAAAGTACCACAGGTATAAAATTTACCGAAGCATCTTGGAAAAAAATTATTGGTAAAGCGAAAGCTGAAAACAAACTTATATTTATGGATGCTTACACAACTTGGTGCGGACCTTGTAAAATGCTTCAAGCAAGGGTTTTTCCAGACAAAAACTTAGGAGATTTCTTTAACCAAAACTTTGTAAACGCTGCCATTGATATGGAAACAGACGAAGGTATAAGACTTTCTAGTATATATGAGGTTCAAGGCTATCCGTCATTATTTTTCATCGACCCAAATAATGGTAAAGTAGTAAAAATGTTTTTGGGTTATACCGAAATCGACCAATTATTAGCTGCTGGGAAGAAATTGGTGGCGAAGAGAAAGGTATAATTGCTAGAAAATTAAGATAAAAAAATAAGAGAAGATATTATATGTTTTCTCTTTTTTGTTGGAAGCATTTTGCCAAAAACCTTTTCCTTTCAAAAAACGTTTGAATATTTATATACATTTAATTCTTAATACTCAAATGAAAAAACTCCTTTTTACCCTTGCCTTAGCAAGTATTTCAGCGTTTAGCTTCTCACAAAGTTGTTGCGAATTAGTTTTTGCAAGTAATGATGGTAACATGGGCGTTTTTGCTTCCGATAAAGCTTTTATCGCCTCTCACTTAGCACCAATTGTTTACCAACATACAAGTGAAGTTGGCGGTAAAATGACTGAATTTTCAACGCCAGACGGCAAAAAAGCCAATGCGTATTTCGTAAAAGCAAAAAAGAACTCCAATAAATGGCTTTTTGTCTATCAAGAATGGTGGGGTTTAAATGACCATATCAAACGCCAAGCCGATGTATTTTATAACGATTTAGGTGGAAACGTAAACGTTTTAGCTCTTGATATGTATGATGGGAAAGTAGCAACTGATGCAAGTGAAGCAGGAAAATACATGCAAGGTGTTGTAGAAGCTCGTCTCGAAAATATTGTACAAGGTGGTTTACAGTTTGCTGGTAAAAAAGCTAAAGTTGCTAACGTAGGATGGTGCTTTGGTGGTAGCTGGTCATTGAAATCGGCTATCATTGGTGGAAAACAAACTGTTGGCTCAGTAATGTACTACGGAATGCCAGTAAAAGATGTTGAAAAACTAAAAACATTGAATACCGATGTACTTGGTCTTTTCGCAACTGAAAAATGGATTTCAAAATCAGTAATCGAAGAATTTGCAGCAAACATGAAAACTGCTGGGAAATTGCTCAACTACAAAATCTTTGATGCCGAACACGCATTTGCTAATCCAAGTAATCCAAAATATGATGAAGCAAAAGCCAAAGAAGCCTACGGAATGGCTATCGAATATTTGAAAAAGAAACTTTTGTAAAAGTTGTGGAGCGAACCTTAGGTTCGCTGTAAAAAAATGAGTTGTAACTCAATTTTTGCATTCAAAAGCAAAAAATTGAGTACAACTCATTTTTTTATCAGCATATTTCTATAAATTCACTATCCTAAACTCATCCAAACTAAAACCTTTTTAAACCATGCCATCACGTCGTAGTTTTTTAAGTAAGGCCGCCATTCTTGCGAGCACTTCATTTATTCCATCTTTAAAGGCTTTTTCAAAAGAAGAATTGCTTAATTTGGCTGCTTACAAACCAGAAAAATCAGCACTCGAACTGGCAACCGACGAAGATTATTGGTGGCAAATTCAGCAAGCCTATACCGTTTCGCCACAAATTATTAATTTAAACAATGGAGGTGTAAGTCCATCGCCAATGGTTGTGCAAAATGCAGTTGACCGATACAACAAACTCGCCAACGAAGCACCTAGTTATTATATGTGGCGAATCATGGACCAAGGTCGTGAGCCATTGCGTGAAAACTTAGCAAAGTATGCAGGTGTTTCGCCTGAAGAAATAGCCATCAATCGTAATGCCACTGAAGCTATCGACACCGTAATTATGGGACTGCCTTTAATGCGTGGTGACGAAATTGTAATGACTCGCTACGATTACCCAAATATGCTTCACGCATGGCGACAGCGTGAATTACGTGACGGCCTAAAAATCAATTATGTGGAACTTGATTTACCTGCCGAAGACACTGAATTAATCGTCAAGAAATATGTCGAGCAAATGACCCCACGCACCAAAATTGTGCATATTACGCACATTATGAATTGGAATGGACAAGTTATTCCGGCCAAACGCATTGCCGACGAAGCCCACAAGCGAGGTATCGAAGTTTTGATTGATGGAGCTCATTCGTTTGCCCATCTCGAATACAAAATTCCTGATTTAGGTGGTGATTATTTCGGAACAAGTTTGCATAAATGGCTTTCTGCTCCAATTGGTTCGG
>Ga0247831_1003845_pt1 | contig 21087 bp, 19 predicted proteins | sample LaCruzMarch2015__9_FD_192406 | JGI IMG/M metagenome (GOLD analysis project Ga0247831, IMG submission 192406) | Freshwater microbial communities from meromictic Lake La Cruz, Castile-La Mancha, Spain - LaCruzMarch2015_1m | ecosystem: Environmental > Aquatic > Freshwater > Lake | place: Spain...
TCTAACATCACCACATCCCATTGGCGCTGACCTTCTTTACTCCATTGTTTAAGTTGGTCAAATGCATTGACCGATTCAAACGAACAAATGTCTGAAAGTCCATTCAATTCGGCATTGCGTCGGGCGGTTTCGACTGCAAAATCAGAAATATCTAATCCTAAGACTTTCTTAGCTCCATAATGTGCAGCATGAATACCAAATGTACCTGTATAGCAAAAGGCTTCCAATACATCTGCGTCTTTAACGATACGACTCACTTCACGACGATTATCTTGTTGATCGAGAAAGTAGCCTGTCTTTTGACCTTTGACGATATCTACGATAAATTTTAAGCCATTTTCATTGATGACTATTTCTGTGTTAAATTCAGGAGAAAGAAAACCTTTCTTTTGTTCAAGGCCCTCAAGTTCACGCACAGGAACATCATTGCGTTCATAAATACCTTTGGGATTAAACAATTTGTTCAGCGCTTCTACGATAGCATCTTTCCACAAATCCATACCAAGGGACATGGTTTGTATCACAAAATAATCGTTGAATTTATCAATAATCAATGATGGTAAACCATCGGCTTCGCCGAATACCAAACGACAGTTTTCAATATATCCCAACTTTTGACGATACGCCCAGCATGCTGCTATTTTATGGTAAAAAAAATCAGCATTGATTTCTTCTTTGATATCGCGAGTCAGTAATCTTACTTGTATTTGAGATACTGAATTGTAATACCCACGTCCTATAAAGTTACTTTGCGTATTGTGCACATCTACAATTGCACCATCAGGTGTATCTCTTGCTACACTGGCTATTTCGTTGTTATAAATCCAGGGGTGGCCTTTTAATACGCGATCAGAAACTTTACTTTTAAGGATAATTTTTGGGTTCATGCTATCTATCTTATTATGATTTTATTAAATCGTTCAATTCCGCCAAAGATAGTCATATAATTTAATCCAATGATAACTCTATAAGGAATGGATAAGAATATAAAATTATTGATTTTGAACGCTGTTCAAATTTGTACATTGTATGTTTTTGTATTCGAATTAAAAATGGGTTAAAGTCCATGTTGAACCTTGAATTTAAAATACATAACAAACGTATGATCCTTATTTTTTTATAAACTGTGTTGTTATTTTTTTAGATTTATCATAATTAATCGAAAGGATATAAACTCCAGTTGATAAGTCTTTTATATTTATTTGGTTATTATAAATTGTATAATTTGTAATGAATTGTCCTTGTGCATTATAGACTTGAACTGTTTGAGGTAGACTGTAATTAGTTAACTGAAGTTCAATGACATCTGCACTTGGATTCGGAAAAATATTAAATTTCACTTCGACTAAATCTCTCGACGTTGATAAAGGATCAGCATTTATATAAGCAATTCTATTTGCATAACTGATATTTCCTGGTATCTGCAAATTGTTTTGAGTAAATGCACCACAAAATAAAATTTTGTCATTCGAAAGGAAGGAGGCATTTACATGTGAATTTAAATTCACCCCTTCAGATATATAAGCCTGATTGCTTTGATATCTCAATACAGCATGATGATTTGAAGTATACATCATTGTGTTACACGCAAATTGACCAAATAAATGTAGTTTTTCTTGATCAGTACACATTGATTTGATTTGTTCATTTAATCCACTAGAGTAAAAGTTTTTAAAAAGTACTTTCCATTCTGTAGGCGTTAATAAGGCAATAGCACAAGAATCAGTTCCTTTGATGAAATCACATCCTGCATATAATTCATTTTTAAAAATCTGAAAGCAGTTTACAGGTGTTAATGTACCGAAATGCGACATCATAACCATCCCATTAGGATTATAAATTGCTACATGCTTTCGTAATGCTCCTGTAGGTAGTTCAAAATCCCCTCCCAGATAAAGTTGGTTTTCAAATACTTGCATACACCGAATTTCATTGCCATAAAGACCCGTATTAGCATCATTCCAACTTGTGCCATTCCATTTTGATAATAAATCTCCTGCACTATTTGAGGCTGCAAGCAGTTCATTATTAAATTTAATAATTGCTGTGACTGGATTATTTAGTTGACCAAGACTTACAAAGGGCTGAATACTAGAAAGCATATCGAACATGACAATGTTTTTAGCAGATTGTCCATTGGCTTGAGTAAAATCCCCTCCAATGTATATATTAGATCCATCAACAAACAAAGCTTGTACCTTGCCATTAATTCCATTCATAATAGGGGTGATTTCATATGTTGTGCCATTATATGTCACTAACGCAATATTGTTACAAGTTTGATTATTTTTCAATTCTTTAGAAAATAATCCACCTATGATATAAGTTGTTGGATTGATAGATGCCATACAAAATACTTCTCCATCAACACCTTCACTGACTTTACTCATGCCTATGGTACTTGGGTATCCAGGTTGAATCCAAGCTAGCTCATCTTGTGTAAATCCGTGAATTGAAGCCCAGCTTTTTAATTGAGGATGTGTAATTTCATTTACGTAAGCAAACCGCTGGTTGTTATTTATTTCCTGGGCCAAATTTTCATGTCCACTTTTTAACATTAAATATCCAACTGCGCAATGGACTCCTTTTCTGTCAATAAAGACTGGGTTTTGATAACTTAAAAAGTCATTGGTAGGAAATATACCTTGTTTAGCATAAATATTAAGTTCATTCAACAAATCTTCTCGATGTTGTCTTTGTGTCGAACTCAAATGATTGGTTGAAACTGATTTTAAGTGTTGTACAACTAAGCTTAAATGTTGTACTATTTGGTCGTTGAATGTTGAGTTTTCAGGTAAAGTAGAAGATTGAACCCATTCTTGATTTATTGGCATGACAAGCCATTGTCTGTTTACTTTACTGAGTTGTTGAATGTCAGTTGCATAGGTTTGCAACATAGAAAATATACTTATTACGCTGAAAAGGAATATTTTTTTCATAACTTTCTATTTTGTATCTGAAATTATAAGACGAAATTAATTATAATTTTGTTAGTGATCAGAAGGAAATAGGATAAAAAAATAGTGTTACCAGAACATTTAGGAATTTTTATATATATTATTAAATTGCAAATTAATAGAAGGCCTTATTTGAAATCTATCAATTCAACAACTACTTCATTTCGTCTATTTTCTACTTGGTAGGGTGGGTCATAGCCCAAAAAACTAAACTGATTCGAATGTTTGATGTTTGCTTTTGTTAATTCTTCTTTTAAAATAGTTTTATATCGTTCTATTTTTTTTATTGTCTGCAAAACCATCAAATCGAATAGCAGCTAGTATTCGTTGTCCTTGTTGCTCAAAAGCTATTTTAGAATTGTTTGGAGAAGGCAATTGATTCAATTCAAGATTTGAAGGAATCATAAAAAGCATTTTAGATGTATCACCCAATTCCATGACTACTGGCGATGTCATTGCAATTTTTTGATTTCTATCATTGTCACCAAATATGTATCCAGCTAAAACACTAAAGCCATCACTTGAATTTTCTCTGTATCCTTTTTTAGTTAGTATTACACTAGAAAATAATGCTGGTTCATAGGATCGTATTTCAAATTTGTCAAATGTTTTCAGAACCTTGTAGTTCAATTCTTCGGTATTCGATTGATTGTCAAACGAACTTGATTGTCCTTGTGTTAGCATATGTAAAATTGATAGTAAAAATAACTTAATGAAGTGCATGTGTAGTGTTTGTTTATTTCACAAATATGATTCTTTAAACTAGTAAAAATTATATTGATAATTGATAACGTATTTAAAATCAAACAAGTATTATCCTTAATATAAATAAAATTATTGAACGTAACTTTTCAACTCGTATTGAAAGAGTGAGTCATAAATATCTCTTAAAAGACTTTTTATACGTGTTTAAGGCTTATAAGTGTGTTGGAAGCAACCTGCAACTTTATTAAATAATGCGATTAAATCTTACAATGATATCTTTTAGCTTTGCACCGCATATCCTAATTCGGGATTTAGTTTTTGTTGACATATTTTGCAAAAGCAGAATTACAAATTCTTATTCGTTTCAACATTTCTAATGTTGAATCTGGGTTTAAACTTTAGATTCTTTTCCAACAAGCATTGTTTGAGTTTTGGAATACTGCTTTTGCCTATGCCATGCAAAGCAAGTATTTCTTTTTCGCTAAATGCTGCAAGTTGTTCCAACGATAATATGCCATTATTTTCCAATGCTCTTCTTGCAGGTGCGCTTAGAAGTGACAAAAAGTGATGCTCAGGTTTGCGCTCCACTTCACATTGCGGACATACAGGACAGTCAGAACTTTTATAAAACTGATGCCCTTCACTACATGTTTTTAATTGTTTTGATTTTGGCATAGTCACCTATTTTTAAAGTTTTATTTCAAAGCACATTGGGTTGTTGAGTTGGCTGTAGTTGTATTTTTGCTTTGACATGCTTCAGTGCCATTTTTTTTCGATTTCACCTTTATCTCACCCTCAAAGCCACTAGAGCTTCCGCTATACATTGTGACGCATTGACAAGTGTATTCTTTCACACATCCACACAGCGATGCGCTTCCCAAAAACAACAAAACTGGTATAATCCATTTTTTCATACATCATTCGTTTAAGTTAGTTGCGACTTGATTAGAATCTACAGCGTATTTCTTTACTGAACTCCAACAAATCAGCATTCAAACCTAAAAAAAATCTTTCACAAATCATATTAATATACAATTAAATGAAAACTTGGAAATGCAAATTAATAAGCTGATACTTTTCGGCTATTGATGGTTTTTTTTACCAACAACACACTAGGCGTTAATTAATATTCACGCTACAAATATATAAGACACTTGTTGGTACGCCAACGCTACAAAGCCTTCTCATCAATACCAACAAATACGAAAATCCCAATCAGTGGGTATTGATGGATTTATTAATATGAGTTGAATTTTAGTATAGCGTGATTTTTAATTACTATTATGGGTTGGCGGATGTTGAATAAGGATAGGCATATATTGAATACTGCTTGACAGAAGATAAATATGGGCTGGCAGATGTTGAATACTGCTTGGCGGGAGGTTGTTATTGGCTGGCGGAAGTTGGATACTGCTTGGCAGATTGACAATATGGCATGGCAGAAATTGAATATTGCTCGGCAGAAAGAAAAGATGGCATATTTTTAGGTAGTTTAGGTTTGTATTTTAAAAAATCGGATCAAGTTAGGTTGTGTAGGTCTAATATTTTGATAAGGTACAGTAGGAATAAGGATTACAAACCCTTCGATAGCGGTTCGGGATTACAAATCCCGAACAGTCTACAGTGTTGATTCAATAGTTTTATGACTTATAAAATCGAAGGATACATTTACAATTCCAATGCAGATGCGATGCGTACAAAGGTAACTGTTTTGAGAGGCGGAAATGTCAACTTATTTGTTATATCTTTTTGCTGATAATTAGATTCGAGAAATTTGCTCTTGTATTTAGAGTTGAATTTGCAGATGAGGATATGTTCAGTATGGTAAGTAAAGCTTCACAAACTAGATTTGAGCTATTGTTTTTGAACTGTTGGAAATAAGTTTGAAAAGCTGATTAGTTTAGTCCTAAATCTTGAACAAAAGTGTTACTTGGTTCTAATTCATAAATATTAATGCCCATAATATCTTCTGTTATGCCCATTATACAGATATAGATTTCATATTTAGATTGAATATTATTGATATCGACTAATGTTTCATAGTTGTTTCCGCATATACCATCTATGAGTTGACTAAAAAGTAAATTATCAAAAATATTCTGTTTTTGTGGAAATAATTTTGAAACAATTTTTGATGAAAGGGTATTCGATTCAAATGAATATGGAATCGGTATTTTAAGTTGCAATGCGAAAGCTATTTTGTCCCAGATTTGTTTTTTATTTTCAAATACAACTTCAGAAACTTTATCTTCATATTCAATTTGTTTACTAATTAGATTCAAATCTTTTAAACATGTTTGAATATTCTTGAATACTTTTTCACGCAAATTTGTATTGTCTTTGTTTATGCTCAAAATGTTTGCGATATAATTTGTTGCATCTTGCAGTGTAACAATCTTCTCCACTTCATGATCAGGGATTTTAATGTTAAAATGCTTTTCCCATTTCATAATCATTTCAACACTATCGAGACCCATTTAGTTCAATTTTAATATTAAGCAAAAGAAAAAATATTCTATTTCTTTATTGATTGATTTTTTTCAGTGTTTTTAGATCATAAATGCCAACTTCACTTTTATCTTTATTATCATGTTTCTTATTTTTATTCAAGTCATAATAACCTGTAATAACTATAGCTCCTGAAAGTTGATTTACGATATAAGTAGTTACATATAGACTATTGTCTGTAAGCTGTGTTCTTTGTTTGCCATCAGTAGAAAGTACTATGATTTGTTTTGGGTCACTCCATTCTATTCCATCCTTTCCATCTAAATCAACAGTATGTGCTGTAACAATTATTTTATTTATACCCAATGAATCGATTTTTACTTGTTGTATATTGTTAAAGGATCCATCCTTTGGGAGGTCAACTTGGTTTGTTTGTCCGGTTATGGTATTTATAAACAGTAGATAACTACTGTTATTTCCACCCATTTTACCCCAATTTTCTACAGTTGCTATGACATACTCTGTCCCTTCGACTACAGTAAGTTTATTATAATTTACAAATATTTTTTTGTCTTGAGCGTAAGTAGTCAATGCCAATGTTGATAATAATGCAATAAGAATATTCTTCATTTTAAGTGTATTTATGTTTAATGGTAAATTTAACCTACACTATTAAAAAATCAAAACACCCTAAATATTTTTAACTTAGAATTGTGTATGTACGAAACAATTTCATTGATTATTTCCAAATACGGTCTATTAAAATCTAAATATTCAAACAATATACTCCACAAAAAAAGCTGCCTCGAAAGACAGCTGTTTAGATAAATATTTAAAATGCTACAAGTCGATTATGCAAAAACTGGTTTGCGTTTTTCTAAGAATGCACCTACGCCTTCTTTCATGTCGGCAGTACCAAAGCATTCACCAAATTGTGTAATTTCAGTTTCAAAACCTTCTACAGTTCCAGCTTTATTAACACAAGCAATGACTTTGCTTAATGCCATAGGAGATTTAGTATTGATGACATTCAAAATGTCTTTTGTACGCTCCAACAAAGATTCTAAAGTTGTAACGTGATTGACTAAACCAATAGCAAGTGCTTCGTTAGCGTCAGCCATATGAGCTGTCATACACAATTCCATAGCCTTGCCTTTGCCTACTAATTGAGTCAAACGTTGAGTACCACCATATCCAGGTATTAAACCAAGATTCACTTCAGGTTGGCCAAACTTTGCATTTTCGCTAGCTAAACGGAAATGGCAACTCATAGCCAATTCGCATCCACCACCTAAAGCAAATCCATTGACTGCAGCTACAACTGGTTTTGGACAATTTTCAATTTTGTTGAATACATTTTCCTGACCAAAACGAGCCAATTGCGCACCACCAGCAGCATCTAATTCGATAAATTCAGTAATGTCAGCACCTGCAACAAATGCTTTTGGTCCAGCGCCAGTTAGTATAACACTTTTGATAGAAGCATTTGTATACACTTCGTCAAACGCTTTGCTCAAATCTGCAATGACATCTTTGTTCAATGCATTCATTTTGTCTGGTCTGTTAATCGTAATCGTAGCAATACCATTTTCTACGCTAAATAGGAGGGTGTTGAATTCCATTTTTATTATTTTTTTTTTATTGTTGTTTTAATTTTTTGTTGAAAGTTTCTTATTGATGGTTGAGAGTTGTTAGTTGAGAGTTGATGGTTGTTAGTTGAGAGTTGTTAGTTTATTTTCGATATGTTGAAGAACTCATCTCAAATCTCACGTCTCACATCTAATATCTCAAATCTCAAATCTCAAATCTCAAATCTCATATCTCACATCTCATTTCTCACATTTCATTTTAATATACTCTGCTATTTCATGTGTATGCGTGCCAGGGCTGAAGAGTTTACCTACGCCCATATCTGTCAATGTTTGCATATCATCTTCGGGTATAATACCGCCGCCAGTTACGAGGATATGTCCAAGGTCTTTTTCTTTTAGCAATTTCATCAATGCTGGGAATACAGTCATATGAGCTCCTGACAAAATACTTACGCCAATAGCGTCGACATCTTCTTGCAAAGCAGCATTGACTACCATTTCAGGTGTTTGTCTCAAACCTGTGTAAATGACTTCCATTCCTGCATCTTTAAGTGCTGCTGCGATGACCTTGGCACCTCTATCATGTCCATCTAAGCCTATTTTGGCTATCAGAACCCGTATTGGACGATTATTCATGTTGTTACGAATCTAAAAAGTTGCGCAAAACTAAACATTAATTGTGAATGTTTAGTTCTTTTGCCAATGAATTGAGAAATAGCAATGCAATTAAACTTCTTCTAGTATTTACGAATTTATAAAATTGATTTCTAAGACTAAATCTTCTGCTTCAACCAATGTGCCTTGTTTTAAAACAATCTTTTGTATCGTCATATCTTTAGAAGCTGTGATCGTGGTTTCCATTTTCATGGCTTCGATAGTAAACAAAGGTGTATTTTTTACCACTTGTTGATTTTCGGTTACGAATACTTTTGAAAGCATGCCTTGAAGAGGTGTTCCAATTTGATTATCGCCATTTGCTTTGGAATTGCTAGCTTTTACAACATTGGCTTTTTTATCAATCACATCGACTGAACGTGTTTGTCCATTGAGTCTAAAAAACACTGAGCGATGACCATTTTCGTCCAAATCGCCTACATGCAGTAAACGAATCATCAAGGTTTTGCCTTGACCAATGTCTACCAATACTTCTTCATTATTTTTTAGGCCATAAAAAAATGGGAGAGTAGGTAAGCTCGATACGTCTCCATATTGCTGATTGTGCTGATAATATTCATCAAAAACCTTTGGATAGAATTTCCATGAAAGAAAATCTAATTCAGGGTCTGCATATTTATACTTTGCTTTAAATTCAGTTCGTTCAGCATCAAAATCTATAGGTTTAATGTGGGCATTGGGCAAATCAGTAAAGGGTACTTCGTCTTTAAGTATCAATTTCTGAAGTTCTTTAGGAAAGCCTCCAAATGGTTGACCAAGATCGCCTTTAAAGAAACTTTTTACTGATTCAGGAAACGAAATGTCTTCACCTTTATTGATGACATCTTCTTTACTTAAATGATTAGAGACCATATACAATGCCAAGTCGCCAACCACTTTTGATGAAGGCGTAACTTTCACAATATCGCCAAATAAAACATTGACATCTTCGTAGGCTTTTTTGATTTCAACCATTTTTTCGCCAAGTCCGAGTGAAATGGCTTGTGGTTTGAGATTCGAATATTGTCCACCAGGTATTTCATGCTTATATACTTCTGCTGTTCCGGCCATTAATCCTGATTCGAATGGATAATAAAATTCGCGGACAGTTTCCCAATAATTTGAAAATTCGTTAAGTGATTCCATATTGAAATCTAAAGCTCTTTCTGTTCCTCTTAGTGCTTCAACCAATACATTAAAATTGGGTTGCGAAGTCAAGCCAGACATGGATGCAAGCGCCACATCAATAACGTCTACGCCAGCTTCAATAGCTTTGAGGTAAGTCGCATTTTGAATAGAAGAGGTATCATGTGTATGTAAATGTATGGGTATGCTGATGTGTTTTTTTAATTCAATTATCAGTTTCTCAGCAGCATAAGGTTTGAGCAAGCCTGCCATATCTTTGATACCTAAAATGTGTGCGCCTGCTGCTTCTAATTCTTTGGCTAAATTGATGTAATAATTTAAATCGTATTTTGTTTTATCTGGGTCACTGATATCGCCAGTATAACAAATACAAGCCTCTGCCAAACCACCTGTTTTGTTTCGAACTGCATCAATCGAAACTTTCATATTATCGACCCAATTGAGCGAATCGAAAATGCGAAAAATATCTACACCATGCTTCCAAGATTTTTCGATAAAATCTTCAACTAAATTATTAGCATAAGCCGTGTAACCTATAGCATTGCTACCTCGTATGAGCATTTGGAGCAAAATATTTGGTACAGCAGCTCGAATAAGTTTGAGTCTTTCCCATGGGCATTCGTGTAAAAATCGAAGTGCGACATCGAAGGTTGCACCTCCCCATACTTCAAGGGAAAATGTTTTTGGATGTTGTTGAGCATAGGCTGCTGCAACTTGTAGCATATCTGTCGTTCGAACACGTGTAGCTAACAAGGATTGGTGCGCATCGCGCATTGTGCAATCTGTGTATTGAATTGCTTTTTCTTGTTTCAACCATGTTGCAAAACCCTCTGGGCCTAGTTCGGTTAGTTTTTGTTTTGTACCTGCTGGTATAGGTTTGAGTGGGTCAAACTGAGGGACAATAGGAGTAAAAAAATGTCGTGTTGTATCAATTGTCTTTACATCTGGATTTCCATTTACTTGTACGTCGGCAATGTATCGAAGAAGTTTAGTTCCTCTATCTTGTTTGGTTTTGATGTTGAAGAGTTCTGGATGATTTTCGATAAATTGAACTGTAGCTCTTCCTTGTACAAATTCATCATTTCTAATGACATTCTCTAGAAATGCAATATTGGTTTTGACCCCACGAATTCTAAATTCTGTTAAAGTTCTGAACATACGCTGACAAGCATCTTCAAGTGTTCGACCAGAGGCAGTAACTTTCACCAACATTGAATCGAAAAAAGGGGAAATTTTTACACCTTGATAGGAACTTCCTTCATCAATTCGTATGCCATAACCTCCTGCATTTCGGTAGGCGATAATAGTACCGTAATCTGGTTTGAAATCATTTAAAGGATCTTCAGTTGTAATTCTGCATTGCATTGCAAAGCCATTACAGGTCAGTTGATCTTGATGTTGAATATTGATTTCATTTGAAGTCAATGCATAGCCATCAGCAATTAAAATTTGACTTCGGACAATGTCTATTCCTGTTACTTCTTCTGTTACAGTATGTTCAACTTGAATTCTTGGATTGACTTCAATAAAAAAGATATTTTCTTCTGAGTCTACTAAAAATTCTGCAGTACCTGCGTTGCTATAACCTACATAGTTTGCTATTGCAAGCGCATAAGAATATAATTTGTCTTTAGTTTCTTGTTTTAAACTCGGTGCTGGTGCTATTTCGACTACTTTCTGAAAACGTCTTTGTACAGAACAATCGCGTTCAAATAAATGAACAATACTGCCATATTGATCGCCCAAGAGTTGTACCTCAATATGTTTGGGATTTTCAACAAAGCGTTCAATAAATATGGTGTCGTCTCCAAATGCATTGCCAGCTTCGCGTTTAGCTTCATTAAAAGAAACTTCAAGTTCGTTTTCATTTCGAATCACACGCATTCCTCTTCCGCCGCCGCCAGCACTAGCTTTCAATATGATTGGAAATCCAATGCGTTTAGCTTCTTGTAAGGCTACACCGGAATCTGATAAGTTTACTTGATTATCTTCAATAACTGGAACTTGACAGGCTTTAGCGACTTTTTTAGAAGCAATTTTGTCGCCAAGTTTCTCCATCGACTCCGGAGAAGGTCCAACAAAAATTATGTTTTCTTCACGGCATCGTTTTGCAAACTGTACATTTTCTGCAAGAAATCCATAACCAGGATGTATGGCATCTATTTGATACTTTTTCGCTATACGAATGATTTCTTCGATATCCAAATATGGTTTTAATGGATCTTTATCTTGGCCTATTTGGTATGCTTCATCGGCTTTGTAACGATGCAAAGAATAACGATCTTCGTAAGTATAAATGGCTACGGAGCGAATACCGAGTTCAGTCGTAGCACGCAAAGCACGAATAGCAATTTCGCCTCGATTGGCAACTAACAGTTTATGGATGGTTTTCATAGAGTAAGATAGATTTGGTTTTAATGGTCTTGGTTTTTGATTTGGTATTAGGTATAGTAGGCTATTCTACATAATAGCAATTGATTTTAAATAAACATGATAAGATCTACGTTAGTAGTAAGTCGTTTTTAGTGAATAAGGCTTAAGGTTATACGCCTAAAGTTGCTCTGACAGTATTAAGTAAATCCCAAACTTCTTCACTTGAATTGCCTTCGGCATAAACTCTCAGCAATGGTTCAGTGCCAGAAGCGCGTATCATAGTCCAACAATGATTTGGTAATTCGTATTTGAATCCATCAATGAAATTCGTATCTACAACATTGTATTTGCCAAAGGTAGAAATTCCATTTTTGCATAATTCAATTACTCGTTGTTTTTCACTTTCTTCCAAATGCAAATCGGCTCGTTCGTAGTAAAACTCACCAACAACCTCATAAATTTCTCGACACAATTCTTTCAATGTTTTGCCTGTAGCATTCATGAATTCATAAATTACAAGTCCATCGTAAATGCCATCACGCTCTGGTATATGACCTTTTACACTAATTCCACCACTTTCTTCACCACCTACTAGCACATCTTCGTGCATCATGATTTCGCTGATGTATTTAAATCCAATTTGTGTTACTTCGCATGGTAGACCATATTTTTCACACATTACATTGACTCGTAGCGTAGTCGAAGCAGCAATGGCTACTTTACCAGTTAGGTTTTTATACTTGTTTAAATAGTGAATCAACAATAAGATTATATGATGCGAATCGACATATTTTCCGTCTTCGTCGTACAATGCAATTCGATCTGCATCGCCATCATTGGCCAAACCGAATTTCAATTCGGGTGTTTGCTTCATAGTTTCAGCAAGTTCTAACAGGTTTTTATGCAAAGGTTCGGGCGCTATGCCTTTAAAAGATGGATTTGTATCGCAATGTAAAAATACCGCATTTGGAAATAGGCGTTTCATGACATTTTGCCCAGCACCATACATAGCATCGTAAGCCATTTTAAATGGCGATTGATTCATTTTTTCTATGTCAAATTTGCTGCGGATATAATCCACATAATCTGTTTCAAGATCTATATATTTTAAAAGTCCTTCGGCTTCATAAGCACTTAATGTACCTTCGATAGCCACTGCATGGTCTGGAATCAACAATTCTACTTCCGCAATTTGCGAGGGTGGAGTAGGACCACCGTGAGCGCCTTTGAGTTTAAATCCATTATACGACGGCGGATTGTGACTTGCTGTAATTACAATTCCTTGGTTTGCCTTATATTGCAAAACGCCAAATGATATCATTGGCGTACTAACAAAGCCTTTGCTAGTCAAGACATTTACACCCATACCGCAAAGTACTTTAATGCATACTTCTGTAAATAATTCACCACCAAAGCGGCAATCATATCCTATAACAATCGTTGGATGTTCATTTTTTTCTTTAAGCCATAATCCTGTAGCATATGCTACACGAGCTACATTTTCCACTGTATATTCTTGTGCAATGATAGCACGCCATCCGTCAGTTCCAAATTTGATTTTTAACATAGTACTGCAAATGTAAGTAAAACCTTTTTTGATTTTTATCGAAACTATATCATTTGAGCATAAGTTTTTGAAATCTTAATTTTGAGTAGCAAGTTTTGAATTATATTCGCAAATTCTTTACAATTACTTAATACGAAAAGATGAATAAAATATTAGTTGCAAATAGGGGCGAAATTGCTTTACGCGTAATGCGTTCGGCTAAAGAAATGGGTATTCAAACTGTGGCTGTATATAGTGAAGCTGATGCAACTATGCCTTTTGTAACATTTGCTGATGAAAGTTATTGCATAGGGCCTGCTCCTAGTGCTGAATCTTATTTGCTTGGCGATAAAATAATAGAAACAGCTTTAGCTTGTGGTGCAGATGGCATACATCCTGGTTATGGGTTTTTAAGTGAAAACGCTTCATTTAGCGCAGCTTGTCATCAAGCCGGAATAAAATTTATCGGGCCTACAGCTCATTCTATCGAAACAATGGGTAGTAAAATAGCTGCCAAACAATCGGCTAAGAAATTTAATGTACCTATGGTGCCTGGCACCGATAGCCCAATACAAGATGTCGCTGAAGCTAAAGAAATTGCTGCTAAAACAGGTTTTCCATTGTTGATTAAAGCCAGTGCTGGCGGCGGTGGCAAAGGAATGCGCATCGTAAACCATATGGATGAACTTGAAGAACAATTGCATTTGGCTAAAAGCGAAGCCTTAAACTCATTTAAAGACGACTCTGTATTTATTGAAAAATACGTAGGTTCGCCAAAGCATATCGAAATACAATTATTGGGTGATACGCATGGCAATTATGTTTATTTGTTTGAACGTGAATGTTCTATACAACGCAGACATCAAAAATTGGTTGAAGAAGCTCCGTCTTCCTGTCTGACGCCAGATATTAGAAAAGCTATGGGCGAAAGTGCGGTTAATGTAGCACGTTCATGCGATTATCATGGTGCAGGCACGGTGGAGTTTTTAGTCGATAATGATTTGAATTTTTATTTTTTAGAAATGAACACCAGATTACAAGTCGAACATTGTGTAACAGAAATGATTACAGGTATCGATTTAGTCAAAGAGCAAATTCGTGTTGCAGATGGTGAAGCTTTGAGTTTTACACAAGATGATTTAAAAATCAATGGACATGCTATTGAACTTCGCATTTGTGCTGAAGATCCAATGAATAATTTCTTACCCGATATCGGTACATTACAAGTATACAAAAGGCCGCAAGGTGCAGGTATTAGAGTCGATGATGGTTACGAAGAAGGTATGGCCATACCTATTTATTACGATCCTATGATTGGCAAATTGGTAGCTTGGGGATCGACTCGTACAGAAGCCATTGCTCGTTTGACACGTGCTATTGAAGAATTTAGAATCAATGGTATTGAAACTACTTTGCCATTTGGCAAATGGGCTATAAATCACGAAGCCTTTGTAGCTGGACAGTTTGATACACATTTCATAGCCAATTATTACAAACCCGAATATTTAGAAAATTACAGTTTAGAACAGCAAAAAATAGCTTCTTTTTTGGCCGTTTCAATTTTTAAAGAAAAAACAAGCATGATGAAGCCAATTAATTTGGCGACATCAAATTGGAAAAATCGGAGTAAAATGCGATAAAAACAGCTCATTTTTTAATTTTTATCTAAATTAGGTTACACATATTAAAAATTTGATTATCTTAGTGCTTTGATTCGTACATACAACATGAAAAAAATCTTATTCGTACTTTCCGTTGCTCTATTAGGAGCCCTTACAATATCTTCTTGTCGTAAATATGAAGAAGGTCCAAATATTAGCTTGCGCAAAAAAGAAGCTCGTGTAACGAACAATTGGCGTGTAGAAAGTGCCCAATTAAATGGAGCTGAGGTGTCTGCTGATCCATATTGGACAAAACAAAAGCATTACATGTACCGCGATGGTAATTATGTTGTTACTATTATCAACCCAGTGACTTTAGAAGCTAAAAATCTTCAAGGAACATGGACTTTGTACGACAATGATCGTAAATTGGCTTTGACGACTAAAAACTTTTCTGGGAATATAGATAGTACAAACGATTACAATATCTTGAAACTATACAACAATCAAATGTGGATTCGCAAAACAGATAATTCATTAGAATTACATTTCGTTCCTTTTGAATAATTGAATTTTATTTGTTTGCCATTTTGAGAAAGTTTATCAACTCATTTATTGAGCTCTTCTATTTTGATTTTTTTAGGTTTATTCCAATTCAAACATTTAAGTATCTTGCTTGTGGTGGATCTACTGCTGCGTTAGATATTGCCATTTATTTTATTTCTTACAATTATATTTTTCAAAAAGAACCTGTTCCAATAGGAGGGATTTTAATGGGAGCGCATATTGCTGCTTTTGTCGTTTCATTTGTGGTTAGCTTCCCATATGGATTTTTTATGAATAAATTCATTGTTTTTACTTCATCAGAATTAAGAGGCAGAGTACAGTTTTTTAGATACGGACTAACGGTTTTGAGCTGTATTGGATTAAATTATTTATTTTTAAAATTGTTTGTCGAAGGCTTTGGCTGGTATGCCACACCGTCAAAAATTGCCACCACAGCCGTTGTTGCCGTTTACAGTTATTTTACGCAACAGTATTTTTCATTCAAAGTTAAATAAGGTTTATTTCATTAATTCATACGCTTTTAAATATTTTTGAAGGACTATGAAGGTGACAATATTAGGGAACAATTCTGCATTGCCTGCTCATGGCCGATATCCAACTGCACAGGTTGTCAATATAAGTGAGCAATTGTATTTGATTGATTGTGGTGAAGGAACTCAAATGAGATTACAACAATTTGATGTAAAAAGCAGTCGAATTGATCATATTTTTATCAGTCATATTCATGGCGATCATTATCTTGGATTGGTTGGCTTGATTAGTTCACAGTCACTTTTAGGCCGACTACGAGCATTATATATATATTGCCCTGCTAAAATAAAAGAATACATAACAATGCAAATGCCATGGAGCTTAGGGTTTGAGTTACATTTTTACATTTTATCTGATTCAGAACACACTGTTTTATTAGAAACGCCAAAAGTACAAATAAGTTGTTTTCCTGTTTACCATAGTGTACCAACTCATGGTTTTCTTTTTGTAGAAAAGAAACGAAAAAGAGTTTTGTTGCCAAACAAACTTAAAGATTATGAAATACCAAAATATTTTTACCCTCGATTGGCAGAAGGCGAAGATTATGTTAATAATCAAGGCGAAACAATTTTAAATGAGTGGGTTACTGAAGCAGGTCATTTGCCTAAACGTTATGCTTATTGTGCTGATACGCGATTTGCACCTGAGATTTTAACTACCATTCATGGTGTTGATTTATTGTATCATGAAACCACTTATTTAAGTGATAATCATGAAAAAGCAAAACTGCGTTTTCATACAACTACTATAGAAGCAGCTACTTTAGCCAAAGAAGCTCAAGTTAAATCACTTTTAATTGGTCATTTTTCATCTAAGTATAAAGATTTAAATCCTTTTCTATCTGAATCACAAAGTATATTTAATGATACTATGTTGGCTATAGAGGGGCAAACCTTTGAAGTTTGATTCAAACCTGATTAGGGTAAATTTTTTTATAAGTGCCTCATTTTGAATCATTTAAAATGGATATTTAATGTTTTAAAAAGTAAAATTATCAATAAATGGCTTTTAATAATATAGATTAACATTTTTCGGCACGGTATTTGGATTTATATTGATGTCACAACAACTATTAAATAACACTAAAATTTAATTCCAATGTTTAACCCTAAAATCCTCGCAGCAATCCTCGCATTATTCTTTATAAGCAATGTAGCATTAGCTCAATTAAGACCAGTGGATCAGGTAAACAAACAATTCAATGATAAAGTATCAGAATTGTACACAAAATACAAGACTGATGGATTTGTAACTTACAAAGGTGGCAATATCCAAATGGAAAAAAATACAGAATTTCCAATATTTGTTGAGTTACAAGAGGGACGTTGGTATCAATTTTTAGTGGTTGGTGATCCAGAAGCTAAAAAATTAGAAATGAAATTAGGTCTAGAAGGCGTTGGCGATTTTATAACTGATAAATTTAAAACTGAAAATACCAATGAATATCACACACAGTTTTCTTTCGTATGTCCAAGATCAGGTCGATATTTATTGACGTTTTATCAAAAAGGACCTAAGAAAGATATGTTGGGACATGTAGCAATTCTACAAAAACCAAATAAAACTGCAAATGGTACTGCTATAGTTTATAGCCATTAAAATTTTGAATGAGTAATTTGATATAAATTAGCTACCTTAAGGTAGCTTTTTTTATTATAATGTTTATCTTTGGTCAAAAGAAATTATGTACAAATTAATTCTATTTTTTCTAGTTTTGCATACTGTGACATTTGCACAAATAAGCACAAAGCTTCAACATCCTAAACCAAACGTCATATTGGTATTGTTAAATGAATCTACCAATAAAATAGAAGCACTTCAAAAAAGAGGGTTAGGCGATAAAATTGCAGAGGTTAAGACTGCTGATAAACAGATTAACACCTCTATAGTCAATGATTTTAAACATTATTTTGATTTTTGTCTTGTTTATTTTTTTTACAACAAAGATTATGATGCAGTGAAACGGAAAGAATGGGACAAGGTTACATTTTATGATACTGAACATACATCTTCTCCTAAAAAAATTTCATTAAACACATTAGGTTTATATTATATAGCGGAAGTTGGATTTCCACCTATTGTTAATGTAGCATTAATTGATGAAAAAAATCCACCTTTAAAGGAATCTGATGGGTTTGATGGTTCAGAGGGATATGCAACTAGAAGAGACTATTGTTTGCTTTTATACGATGATCAATTTAAAATGTTGGAAGGAAAATTGGGGTTGACTAATATATCATTACGCCGCGTAGGTAATATTTTCAAGCAATCTTCATTGGAATATCGATTTGTAGGAGCTGATTTTTTTAATCGAAAATTACAAAAATATTATAAAGATTAATTCACTTCACTTCATTTCACTTTTAGCTTGCTTTTACCTATTTTTGCTTTTCAATTTTTTTAAAACAATTAATACTAGTATATTATGAATTATGATGTCATTGTGATTGGTGCCGGACCGGGTGGATATGTTGCAGCTATACGTGCTTCTCAGCTTGGATTTAAAACTGCTGTGATCGAAAAGGAAAGTCTAGGTGGTGTTTGTTTAAATTGGGGCTGTATCCCAACTAAAGCTTTATTGAAATCTGCACAGGTTTTTGAATATGCAAAACATGCATCAGATTATGGTGTACAGCTTGAAAATCCTACTGCTGATTTTAATGGTATGATTAAGCGTAGTAGAGGTGTAGCTGATAAAATGAGCAAGGGTGTTCAATTTCTCATGAAAAAGAACAAAGTGGATGTGATAATGGGTTATGGTAAAATCAAATCTAAAGGTCAAGTTGAAGTTGCATCTACAGATGGTAAAACCACTGTGTATGATTGTAAACATATAATAATTGCTACTGGTGCTCGTGCTCGCGCTTTGCCAAACTTGCCAATCGATGGGAAAAAAGTAATTGGCTATCGCGAAGCAATGGTATTGCCAACACAACCAAAATCGATGATTGTCGTTGGAAGTGGCGCAATTGGAGTTGAGTTTGCTTATTTTTACAACAGTATAGGAACTAAAGTTACAATAGTTGAATTTTTACCACATATCGTTCCAGTTGAAGATGAAGATGTTTCTAAAGAATTAGCAAAAAGCTTTAAAAAACAAGGAATTGAAGTCATGACAAATGCTTCAGTTGAAAGTGTGGATACATCGGGTGTTGGTGTTAAAGCAACCGTTAAAACTGCAACTGGGACAATTGTATTGGAAGCTGATATCGTTTTAAGTGCTGTTGGTATTGTATCCAATTTAGAAAATATAGGTTTGGAACAAGTAGGTGTATTGACCGATAAAGGACGTATCAAAGTTGATGAGTTTAGCCAAACAAGCATTCCTGGTATTTATGCTATTGGTGATGCTTCTCCTGGACAAGCTTTAGCTCACGTAGCGAGCAAAGAAGCTATAGTTTGTGCTGAAAATATTGCTTTTATGGAAAAAAAATCTACTCACAAACCTGAACCAATCGATTATTCTAATGTACCTGGTTGTACGTATTGTCATCCAGAAATAGCAAGTGTTGGTATGACAGAAAAAGCTGCAAAAGAAGCTGGTTATGAAATCAAAGTAGGTAAATTCCCATTTGTAGCAAGCGGAAAAGCTGCTGCTGCAGGCAATACTGAAGGTTTTGTAAAAGTAATTTATGATGCTAAATATGGCGAATGGCTTGGAACACATATGATAGGTATTGGTGTTACAGATATGATAGCAGAAGCAGTATTGGGTCGTAAACTTGAAACTACCTACAAAGAAGTATTAAATTCAATACATCCACATCCTACCTTGAGCGAGGCTGTAAAAGAAGCTACTGCAATGGCTTACGGTGAAGCAACCGATATTTAAATTATTGTTTTTAACATATTATCACTGTATTGTCACATTTAAATTATAATGTAATCAGACAGTGATTTTTTAATAAAAATTCAGCTTAACCTAGTTTTTTATATTCAATGCACCTTTGCTTGAACTTTTTCAATTTCAACTGATAATGTAGGTTAAATTAATATTTCAAGTGTTTTACTGTATTCCCATTATTGATGAGTTGTTTGAGCGAATCAATACCAATATCAAGATGTTTCTCAACAAATTTTGCAGTTACAGTTTTGTCACTTTCGCTTGTTTTGACGCCTTCGGGAACCATTGGTTGGTCGCTTACTAAGAGTAAAGCACCTGTTGGAATTCTGTTGTAAAAGCCAGTAGAAAAAATGGTCGCCGTTTCCATATCAATTGCCATTACTCGGATTAATTTTAAATACTCTTTAAAGGCAGCATCATGCTCCCAAACTCTACGGTTAGTGGTATAACACGTACCTGTCCAATAATCACATTTTTTATCACGAATAGTTGTCGAAATGGCTTTCTCCAAAGCAAAAGCGGGTAGGGCAGGCACTTCTGGTGGAAAATAATCATTGCTTGTTCCTTCACCTCTTATGGCTGCTATGGGTAAAATAAAGTCACCTACTTTGTTTTTCTTTTTTAATCCACCACATTTTCCCAAAAACAAAACCGCTTTTGGTGCAATAGAAGACAATAAATCCATCACTGTAGCAGCAGATGCTGATCCCATTCCAAAATTGATAATCGAAATGTTTTCAGCAGTGGCACATTGCATGGGTTTGTCTTTTCCTACAATTTCAACGTTGTGTATTTGGGCAAATAATTCGACATAATTTGAAAAATTGGTTAGCAAAATGTACTTGCCAAAATTGTCTAATGATTCCCCTGTATAGCGTGGTAGCCAATTTTTTACGATTTCTTGTTTAGTCTTCATAGTTCAAACTTACAACTTTCTTTTCAAAGTCTGTATTAAGCTAGGATTAGGTTTTTAATTTTTTTACAAAAAAATAGCCTGCATTTTTGCAGGCTATGAAATTATTATTGATTCTCCGCATTCTTACCTAATAAATTCTTGCCATAGCTAAAGTTAATCTATTAAATAATCTAGCCCCGAAGTATCTTCTGTTGAGCTTGTAGCAGA
>Ga0247831_1003847_pt1 | contig 21064 bp, 23 predicted proteins | sample LaCruzMarch2015__9_FD_192406 | JGI IMG/M metagenome (GOLD analysis project Ga0247831, IMG submission 192406) | Freshwater microbial communities from meromictic Lake La Cruz, Castile-La Mancha, Spain - LaCruzMarch2015_1m | ecosystem: Environmental > Aquatic > Freshwater > Lake | place: Spain...
CAATCACCATCTGGCCGATGTTATGACGTGTGGCAGCGTATTGATCTCCTGGATTACCCAGTCCCACTACCAACCACGTCATAACAACAAAGCCTAAGGGTTAAGCGTCCTTCTTCTCTGCATCTGCTGCAGGAGCTGTTGCATCTGCTGCTGGTGCTGCTACTTCTTCTGCTGCCGCAGTCGACTTCTCTGACAAGTGAACAACGATCATCTTTGGATCTGATACGAGTTCGACGCCTGCTGGAAGTACAACATCTGCTGCATACTTTGAAGAACCTGATGAAAGACCTTGAATATCTACTTCTAGGAAGCTTGGAATTGCTGACGCATCAACGCTAACTTCGATTGAGTTGTGTACGTGCTCAAGGATTCCATCACGATCATGCTCACCAACTGAGTGAACAGGAACTGAAACAACAACCTTCTCGCCGCGACGAACCAAAACTAGGTCAACGTGCTCAAGAATCTGCTTGAGGAAATCGCGAACAATTACCTTTGGAAGTGTTAATTCATTCTTGCCATCAATTGTGATGTCCAAAAGAACGTTTGACTGCTTAAGAGCAACGCCTAGTTCCTTTGCAGGAAGAGTGATGTGAAGAGGTTTTTCTCCGTGACCATAGATAACTGCAGGAACTAAACCATCGCGACGTGCACGACGTGATGCGCCCTTACCAAATTCAGTACGAGTGGTTCCGACGATTTTTACTTCTGCCATTTTTTATCTCCTAGTTATTCATGGTTCTTCGGTGCGTACACAAAGTTCCAGCAGGAGAGAAATACCTGACCCGTCGATAACGGAAAGCTATTCGCTACCCTCGCCGGAACAGGTCGAACAGTATCTTTTGGACCTGCTAAGAAGCAAATTCAGGCTTAGGAATGACCATCAAACAGGCTCGTTACCGATCCATCTTCAAAGACCTCGCGAATCGCGCGGCCTAGAAGTGGAGCGATTGAAAGCACTGTCAGATTGTCGAACTTCTGATCTTCAGTAATCGGCAAGGTATTTGTAATAACAACTTCAGATGCGCGGCAGTTCTTCAAGCGATCTACCGCAGGGCCACTAAAGACTGCATGTGTTGCAGCAATGATTACATCGGCAGCGCCTGCATCAAATAATGCCTCGACCGCCTTTGTGATTGTGCCTGCGGTATCGATCATGTCATCAATAACTACGCATGTTTGTCCAACAACATCACCAACAACGCGACCTGTGATCGATTCGTTTGGGATACGCGGGTCACGAGTTTTGTGAATAAATGCAATCGGGCAACCACCCAATAAATCTGACCAACGTTCTGCAACGCGTACTCGACCTGAGTCAGGAGAAACGATGGTTAAGCGTGTGCGATCTACCTTGCTGCCAACATAATTTGCCAGCATTGGAAGTGCAAAGAGATGATCAACTGGGCCATCAAAGAAACCTTGAATTTGTGAGGTATGAAGATCAACGGCCATTAAGCGATCAGCACCAGCAGTTTTGAATAGATCTGCCATCAAACGTGCGGTGATTGGCTCGCGACCACGGCTCTTTTTATCTTGACGTGCATAACCATAAAAGGGAGTAACAACTGTGATGCGCTTTGCTGATGCGCGCTTTAGCGCATCGACCATGATGAGTTGTTCCATGATCTGCTTATTAACTGGGTTTGTGTGGCTTTGAATTACGAATGCATCACAACCGCGAACTGATTCTTCAAAACGAACAAAAATTTCACCATTTGCAAAGTCATAGGCTGATGTTGGTGTCAGCGGGATACCAAGTTCGGTTGCGACCTCTTCGGCTAGCTCGGGAAATCCGCGGCCTGCAAATAGGCGCAATCTTTTTTCAGAAGATAACCGGATCTCGCTCATATATCTAGCCTTTCTTCTTTTCTGCGGCTTGTGCGGATTTACTGCCTGGGCGCTTACGCAGGACCCAACCTATTACATTTTTTTGTAGTGCTCGGCCAATACCAAGTGCACCTGCCGGTACATCTTCGGAAATTACTGATCCAGCCGCTGTATATGCACCATCGCCAATAGTGACCGGGGCTACCAGCATTGTGTCACTGCCAATTCGCACATGATCACCAACAGTGGTGTGATGCTTTTCAACGCCATCGTAATTTACAAAGATTGTTGCAGCACCAATATTGCTGCCTTCACCGATTGTTGCATCGCCCACATATGAAAGATGCGGAACCTTTGATCCAGTGCCCAAAACTGCATTCTTCATCTCGACAAATGCACCAGCTTTAGTTGAATCACCTAGTTGGGTTCCGGCGCGCAAGTAGGTAAATGGGCCAACTGTTGCCCCTTCGCCAATTACGGTTTGTGCAGCGATTGATTCCAGAACGGATGCACCTTCTTTAACAACGCAATCAGTCAAAGTTGAACGAGGCCCAATAACAGCCCCTGTTGCCACCTTTGTTGATCCAAGCAAAGCGGTGCCTGGGTGAAGAATTACATCGCTTGCAATGTCCACTGTTGAATCAATCCAGGTTGTTGTTGGATCGATGATTGTTACCCCTGCACGCATCCATTGATCGTTGATGCGATCTCGAAGCATGGCAGCACTTTCTGCCAACTGAACTCGGTCATTGACGCCAAGAGTTTCGGTAAAGTCATCGATCATAATTGCGGCAATTGATTCGCCAGCAGATTTTAGAATTCCGATTACATCTGTTAAATACAGTTCGCCCTGAGCATTAGCCTTTGTGAGTTTTCCAATGGAGGCAGCAAGTTTTTCGCCATCAAATGCATAGACGCCGCTATTAATTTCAAAAATGAATTTCTCATCATCTGTTGCATCTTTTTCTTCGACGATGCGTAGCAGCTCGTCGCTGTCATCGCGGATGATGCGTCCATATCCAGTTGGGTCGGGATGTTCAGCGGTTAGTACCGAGGCTGCGAATTTTCCTGATGAATGTGCTGCAACAAACTGAGCCAAAGATTCACCGGTCAACATTGGAGTATCCCCGGCAAGAATCAGGACGGTTCCTTTTGGCGCATTACCAGCGAGCGCTAATTGCGTTGCATGCCCTGTACCGCCGCGATGTTCCTGAAAAACAGTTGAGGCTTTTGGAGCGATGTCTGCGATATGAGTTTCAACCGCTTCGCGACCTGAGCCGACAACTACACGTAGCTCTTTGGGTGAAAGATGATTAACCGCATGTAAAACATGTCCAAGTAGAGAACGACCTGCGATGCTGTGAAGAACCTTAGGTGTTGCCGATTTCATTCGTGTGCCTTCACCGGCGGCGAGGACGATCACGGTTTGTACGGTCACGAGTGAAGTCTATTGCTTCGATTTCCTAGATGGCTCCGCCATACCTAACGGCTTCGCTTGTCGCTCCGCCACCAGGTATCGATCCTGGACCCTGGGCTTCAAAGGCCCATGTGCTAGCCACTACACAATGGCGGAACGCATATTCTCCCTCATAAACAGTGGTGCTGACGACCATTGCCCAGCAAATGGCGGCAAATGGAATGAATTTACGAGATTACCTTCGCACCCGCCACAGGCCCATACGCACGTGCAACGCTGCCAACTACCCCGCTTGAGGTTAAAGCAACCGCTAAATCAAGGCCTGCCTCTTCATCTGCCACCAAAAATGCAACCGTTGGACCTGATCCGGAAACGATTGCTCCGAGCGCTCCGTATTCCTGCCCAACATCTAAAACCAAGCGAAGTGCGGGTCGCAAAGAACAAGCTGCGGCTTGTAAATCATTGACCAATGAAGCGCCAACGGTAGGTGCATCTGCAGCAAGTAATGCCTGCATCAATCCTTCATGTGTTTGTGGTTCCACAATTTCAAGTTCAGCGCGCAAACGATCACACTCTGCATACACCGCAGGTGTTGATAATCCAACTGTAGAGAGTGCAAGAACCCAGTGATACGTACCGCGTGAAAGGGCTGCAGTTAATTGATCACCATGACCACGTCCGATTGCAGTTCCGCCACTGAGCATAAATGGAACATCGCTACCTAACGCACCAGCAATTTCAAACATCTCTTCTCGGGTCATGCCTAGTGAATACAAGTAATCAATTCCAACAATTGTGGCGGCGGCATCTGCACTTCCACCGGCCATGCCACCTGCTACCGGAATTGATTTCTTTATTTCAATGTGAGCATCAACTGTTAAGTCATACTCTTTTGAAATAAGTGCAACCGCCTTAGCTGCCAAGTTGTTTGTATCTGCCGGAACACCATGTGTTTGGTCGCCGGAAATTGAAATGGTTAAGCCCGCGCCAGGTTCAGACAATTTGATTGTTACATCATCAAAGATTGAAATCGCCTGAAATACCGAAACTAGATTGTGGTAGCCATCTGACTCTTTTGGCCCGACAGATAATTGAAGGTTGACCTTTGCAGGTACGCGCACGGTCACACTCTTTACTGGCATGCGGTGACCCTATAACTGCGCTTAGAAAATGTCAGGTGCAACGGCTGCTATCTGACAAAAAGATTTCACTTCTAGGGCTTCGCCTCGCAAGGTTGGATCGATGCCAGCCCTGATCAAGATTTCCTCTGCCGCAGATGATGAGCCATACAAGCTAGAAAGTGCTGATCTGAGCATCTTTCTTCGCTGGGCAAAGGCTGCATCAATGATTGTGAAAACCTTTTCGCGCATCTCTTCACTGCCAGCAGTTTCGCGACGGGTAAAACCGACTAACTTTGAATCAACGTTGGGTGCTGGCCAGAAAATTGAACGTGACACTGTTCCCACATTTTTAACATCTGCCCACCAAGCTGCTTTCACACTTGGAATTCCATACTCCTTGCCGCCAGGTTTTGCGGCTAAGCGATCAGCAACTTCTGCTTGAACCATGACAACGCCTGTGCGAATGGTCGGAAACTTCTCGAGCAAATGAAGCAGCACGGGAACTGAAACGTTGTATGGCAAGTTAGCAACTAGAACTGTTGGTGCCACCGGAAGATCATGGAGTGCCAAGGCATCTTTGTTGATAACAGTTAGATTTTCAGGGTGCGCAAAGTGTTCAGCAACCGTAAGCGGAAGTTGCTCTGCCAAACGTGGATCAATTTCAACTGCAATCACTGACTTGGCGGCATCTAACATGGCAAGGGTTAAAGAACCAAGTCCTGGACCGATTTCTAGTGCGATGTCATCAGCTGTTACACCTGCAGTGCGTACGATTTTCGTACACACATTTGAATCAATAACAAAGTTTTGTCCTAAAGATTTAGTTGGTTTTAAATCCAGCTTTGCTGCAAGTTCGCGGATCTGAGCCGCACCGAGCAAAGTCATGGTGCGAAAGATCCAAAGATTCGTTCAGCGTTATCACTGAGCATGGTTGCCAGCTCTGCTACGTCTTGGTTTCTTTCCACCGCCATTGCACGAACAATGGTTGCAATTTGTGCTGGGGTGTTGCCTGCTCCGCGATGTGGTGATGGTGCCAAGAAAGGCGAATCGGTTTCCACCAAGAGTTGATCGGCAGGGACAAGCTTTACCGCATCACGAAGTTCAGGTGCGTTTTTGAAAGTTAAGGTGCCTGCAAATGACAAGATATAGCCGCGTTCAATACATAGTTTGGCCATTGCTACATCGCCTGAAAAGCAATGAAAAACTGTGTTTTTTGGAGCGCCAACTTCGAGCAGGACAGATAAAACATCATCGTGTGAATCCCGATCATGAATTACCAGTGCTTTATTGGTTTTTTTAGCTAACTCAATATGCCACTTGAAGGAATCTTGTTGACGTTTGCGAAGCTCTGGTGGTGTTCTGAAATAATCTAATCCGGTCTCACCGATTGCACGCACGCGTGGGTGCTGAGCAAGGGCTTCAATTATCTTTAAATCAGCCTCTAGATCTGGAACAACTGGTGCCTCATTGGGATGTAATGCAACCGCTGCAAGTACCGAGGTATTCCACTTTTCAGCCGCTGCAACGCACCATTGTGATTGTTCTGCTGAATAGCCAACTTGAACAATTCGATCCACGTTAACTGATTTGGCTTCAGCAATTACATCTTCAACCTCTTGGGAATCAAAGGCTGCATCGGTCACGATTTCCATGTGGGCGTGGGCATCAACTGTTGGAACCGGAAGTGGTTCTGGTAGCGGTGCGCGAGCTCTATCGATATCGCGATTGTGGCGATCAGCCATTGTTACTTAGGCGGGAGTTTCTAGTCGAGGGAACAACACTGGAGTCTTTGTCACCGTCGCACCTTGTGGAAGTTGTCCCCAAGTTGCCACATCTGAAATCTTTTGTGCGCTCAAATCTCCTAGTGCTTTTTGTGCGCCCAGGCTTTCCCATAAAATTTCGCAGGTCTGTGGCATTACTGGATGCAACAACACGGCAAGTGCTCGCAATGATTCGGCGGTGTTGTAAAGAACTTCTTCAAGAACTGCTTGGTTAGCAGGATCTTTTGCAAGAATCCATGGCTCTTTAATAGTTACATAACCATTTACTTGCTTACAGAAATCCATGATTGCCATGATCCCGCCTTGAAAATCAAGTGCGCACATTGCGGCATCAGCCTTTGCCACAGTTTCCTTTAGTGCTGTTTCTAAGCCAGCATCATGGCTCACCGCTGGAAGTGAGCCAGCACAGTACTTTTCAACCATTGCCGCGCTGCGTGAAGCAAGATTGCCAAAGTCATTTGCCAGCTCAGATGTGTAACGAGCGCTCATGTCTTCCCATGAGAAAGAGCCATCTGTACCAAATGGAATTGCTCGTAAGAAGTAATAGCGGAAAGCATCAATTCCAAAATGATCTGTAATGTCTTTTGGTGCAATTCCGGTTAACTTGCTCTTGCTCATCTTTTCGCCACCAACAAGTAACCAACCGTGTGCAAAGACCTTCTTTGGAACAGCTAAACCAGCGGCCATCAACATCGCTGGCCAGATAACTGCGTGGAAGCGCAAAATATCTTTTCCAACTAAGTGCACATCTGCGGGCCAAGTTTGAGCAAACTTCTTGCCACCTTCAGAATCTGGTGCATCCGTTAAACCAACTGCAGTTGCATAGTTAAGGAGCGCATCAAACCAAACATAGACAACTTGATCGGTATCCCACGGAACTGGAATACCCCAATCAAATGTAGATCGAGAAATAGAAAGATCTGATACGCCGCCCTCTAGAAATGAAACAACTTCGTTGCGCGCACTTTCTGGTTGACATGCATCTGGATTATTCTTGTAATGGGCAAGCAGAGGCTCAACAAAAGCAGAAAGCTTAAAGAACCAATTATTTTCATTTACTAATTCAATCGGCTTGCTATGGATCGGACAGCACTTTGCGCCATCGATCTCAATCAGATCGCCAGGAAGTTTGAACTCTTCACACCCAACGCAGTAAGGACCTTCATATTTTCCGGCATAGATATGACCAGAATCCTTTAGTGATTGCAAAAATTTCTGGACACGTTCTGTGTGACGTTTTTCTGTTGTACGAATGAAGTCATCATTTGCAATATTCAGATGCTCCCAATTTGGCTTCCAAGCTTCTTGAACTAACTTATCTACCCATGCTTGGGGAGCTGCATTGTTAGCTTCGGCAGTGCGCATAACTTTTTGACCATGTTCATCTGTTCCAGTTAAGAACCACACTGATTCACCTTTTTGGCGGTGCCAACGGGTCAGCACATCTCCGGCAACGGTTGTGTAGGCATGCCCAATATGTGGGGCATCGTTGACGTAATAGATCGGCGTCGTTAAATAGAAAGACTTGGTCACTGGCTCATCTTATTCGCATCGACCACAGCGGCATAAACGAGGCGTTTTGCAATCCCAAATTCATCAGCAACAGTTGCAATTGCAGCCTTTCGCTCCATGCCGGCGGCCTCAAACTCTCTGACGCGAGCCACCATATCTGCCGCTGTCAGTGATGCCGAGTCAGTGACAGCACCAGCAATTACCAGAGTGATTTCACCTAAAACTTCATTGCTGTTAGACCATGTGGCTAACTCTGCCAATGTGCCACGAATTGTTTCTTCATACCGCTTTGTCATTTCGCGGCAAATCGCACCTTGGCGTTGTGGTCCAAAGACATTTACACAATCTGCTAATGAATCAACAAGTCGGTGTGGTGCTTCAAAGAAAACCATGGTGCGCTCTTCAAAGCGAAGCTTTTCAAATGTTTCAAGCCGTGCACCTGCTGTGCGTGGTGGAAATCCTTCAAATGAAAATCGATCAGTCGGTAGGCCAGATAAGGCAACTGCCATAGTTACCGCACTTGGTCCCGGAATTACTGAAACTTCAACTCCTTCAGCAATTGCATCACGCATCAGGCGAAAACCTGGATCGCTAATTGTTGGCATACCTGCATCAGAGACAACAAGTACCGTCGCCCCACTTTTAAGTTCGGTTAATAGCTCACGGCTTCGTTCCTCTTCATTGCCTTCAAAAAATGACAGGACACGAGCGGTGAAGGTGACTTCGATATCTGCACACAATCGGTGGAAACGGCGTGAATCTTCGGCCGCAATAATCGAAGCGTTCTTGATTGCACTTTTCAGACGGGTGCTTGCATCCCCCGGATTGCCCAAAGGAGTTGCAGCCAAGATAAGCGTCATGGCGTAATCCTCTCAGTTATTAAGGCCAAACGCGCTTACTCTTGTCCCATGGCCGCTGCAATTGCTCCGATACTGATCGCACTCGCCTCAATTGTGTTGCGTTTGGTAAACCTTGGAGCTACTAAAGGTTATATCTTCGATGAGGTCTACTACGTCGACGGTGCGCGCGATCTTCTGAAATATGGTGTTGAAGTCACTGGAAGTAACCCTGAATTCATCGTTCATCCTCCTGTTGGAAAATGGCTAATTGGCGCAGGAATAGCAATCTTTGGAGATAACGAGTTTGGTTGGAGATTTGCTACAGCACTTATCGGGACTTTACTCATCTTGGTTTTTGCTCGTTTAGTTCATGTGCTTTTTTATTCACCACTGTTAACTGGTCTTGGCGCCGCATTAATGGCGATGGATGGATTGCTGTTGGTGCATTCTCGAACAGCATTACTGGATCTGTTCTTAACTTTCTTTATTCTGATTGCAATACTGCTCTGGCACAGAGGCCGACATTGGTGGGCAGGCCTTGCATTTGGATTAGCACTTGGTTGTAAATGGAGTGCAATTTACTTTATTGCAGTAATTGCTTTGGTGTCCCTGTATCGCATCTTGGTGAATGTAGACATCCGAGAATCATTCAAATTAATTGCAAAGAAGTTTGCGCAGTATGGATTGCTCCCAGTAGGTGTGTATCTCATTACTTGGACAGGTTGGTTTTTATCTGATCGCGGTTGGGATCGTCAATCTTCAAGCAACCCTTTGATTGCTTGGTTGAACTATCACTCTGCGATGCTTAACTTTCATACAGGGTTAACCGAGAAACATCCGTACCAAGCAAACCCATGGAGTTGGCTTGTAATGGGAAGACCAACTTCATTTTTCTATGATTCCCCTAAAGATTGCGGAGCAAAGAATTGTGCTCGCGAAGTGTTAGCCCTTGGCACTCCTGTTTTATGGTGGATGGGAACAATTGCCATTGCGGTTGTAATTGGTTTTTGGATTAAATCGCTACTCAATCGTGCACATGATCCAGCAGCACACATTGTTTCAATAGGAATTATGGCTGGGTACTTGCCGTGGTTTGCCATGCAGCAGCGCACAATGTTCTCTTTTTACGCAATAATTCTTGTGCCGTTCATGATTCTAGCAATCGTTTATTGCGCCAAACTATTGCTAGATAGCGAGCTTAAGCCAGTGGTTTCTCAAACAATTATTGGTGGTTTATTCGCTCTTGTAGTGCTTTGCTTTATCTACTTCTTGCCTTTGTATACCGGCCAAACCATCACATATGACCAGTGGAAAATGCGTATGTGGTTTGACTCGTGGATCTAGTTATTCGTTAGCTGCGCGAGCTTGATTGAGTCGCTCAACTGCTTCATCGGCTAGTTGTTGATCAAAGATTTCATCACGTGAAGGCGATGCTGCTGCAAGTGCTTCGCGCTCAAGACGTTCTTGTTCTTCGCTCCATTGTCCAGGAGTTGTCAGGTCGATGACACGCTTTGGTACAACCGCTTTGGGAGCGTTCACATATGTAGGCAATGGGACCTCAGTTGGCTCCCATGCGTTGCGAACAGCCGCTGTTCCCTGAGGCAAAATTACAACGCCTTTAAGTTCACGTTCTGACAATGGGATCCAATGTTCAGTACTTGGCTTAGGTTGAACTACTTCTGCAAGATTTGTATTTGAGACACCAGAATTTTGTCGATTGAGTTGTTGTACACGACGCTTCTGCAATTGTTCACCAATCACATGTCGTCGCACGCTTGCGATATAAATCAGCAATGCTGATGCTGGAACAAGTGCATAAATAAATGGCATTGTATTCATGGCTCCACCTACAAGTGTTGTGATCAATGTGAATGCAATTAACAAAAATGTAATTCTGCGGCGAAGCAAAGTTTGGCGATCTTTTGCTTCTTGATCTAAATCAATATGGATTGCGCCACCACTTGTTGTCGCGTTTGGTGTTTGGTTGGCAACGACTCGAAGTGCGCCTTTAAAACGTTCAACAGATTTTCCGGAGAACTCATTGCGGTCATGGATCCAGCGGGGCGCAAAGTATGCGACCCACATTCCAATAATCGCAATGTAGATAAGTCCCGAAGTCATGATGGGTAAATCTAAAGGAAGGGGTGATGTTTTTCGGGGATTTAAGCGCTACTTGATTGCAGAATTTTCCTTAACAAAAGTGATGTGGTCGCGCCAATGTCCGTCGATGTGCAGATACCGAGGACGTTCGCCTTCAAAAACATATCCCGCTTTTTCAGCAACTCTTCGGGAAGCGGCATTTTCAGGACGCAAATTAATCTCTAGTCGATGCAGCTTTAGCTGGTTAAAGCCGTACTGCGTAAGCAGTTCGACCGCTTGGGTGGTGTAGCCACGATTGGCAAAGTTTCGATCAATCCAATACCCGATGTGCCCACCGCGCATCGCACCGTACATAACCCCGCCTAAAGTGATCTGGCCAATGAGCTGTGACTGATTCCAGATTGCAAATGAAAAAGAGCGACCATGTCTGGCTTCATGATTGAGGATTTTCACCATCTCAAAGAAAGAGGGAAGTTCCTTGTAGCTATCATCGCCGGTAAGGGGAATGGTGGCCTCCCATTGTGAAAGCCACTCTCTGTTTTCAACCCGCACCTGATTCCATTTGGCCCTGTCTCTAAACCGTAAAGGGCGAAGCGCAATATCTCCAACTTTGATTTCGATGGGCCAAGAGCTTTTCATGGAACTAGATGTAGCGACGCTCTAGAACTACTACGGTTACCTGATCACCTGTTTTTAGAGAAATATCATTTTCAGAAACTGCGATAAGTGCATTTGCATCAGAAAGAGTTGACTGCTCATCTTGATTTTCAAGAGGTACGACTGACTTTCCATCCTCAGCCAACACCGCGCGAATGTATGAGCGAACGCCATCACTAGATGCAATCGGTTTTTCGAGTGCGGCCTTAACTGAAGGCCGGTGAATTGTTGCTGCACCCAGCATGGTTCGAATCATGGGGCGCACAAAAAGTTCAAATGAAATATAAGCCGCGATTGGATCACCAGGCAGAGTAACCACAGGAGTTTTATCTGGCCCGATTGTTCCGAAATTGTGGCGGCCACTTGCTTCTATCGCCAAATCAACGGTGGTGATTTCACCCATGCCCGACAAGGTGCGTGTTATCAAATCAAAAGAATCATCGTGGCGTTCACCGCTAATAATTATTAAGTCTGCACGAACTAGTTGATCCTCAATAACTTTTTGGAGTTGTTCTTCGTTATCTGGAATCGAGTGAACTCGGTAAGCAACCGCTCCGACTTCGCGCACAGCCGTGGTCAGTAGCCAAGAATTTGTCTCGTACTCATCGCTTGTGTTCTTTAGAGCTTGCCCTGGCTCAACTAAATCTGGTCCTGCCGACAGCACTACGACACGTGGATGCGGTCTGGTTGGCAGATGATCGCGACCAATTGATGCAGCTAAACCAATCTGAGTTGAGCGAATGCGGGTACCTTCTCGAAGTACTAATCGATCACCAGCATAAAGATCTGCCGCAAGGGTCGCACCATGTGCATCCAGCAATGGCATTTCAAAGGAATCAAGTGGTTTGCAGATGGCAATAAGTGAGGTGAGAAACTCATCTACCCGAGTGTGTTCTGACATAATCGAACCCTACTTGTTGAACAGTTTGATCTTTGGGATTTCACGGGAGATTTAAATGACAGATCAAAAAGCCATACTGCGGGATCGTGCCCGCCGCGAACGTTCACAGAAGTTCATTTCTTCTAACTTTAATGTGGTTTTGAGAGCACCTGAAATTGAGTCAGCTAAAACAATCGCCTCCTATATCTCTTACGAATACGAGCCAAGCACTGTCGAGATCAATGAAGCTTTCCTGAGAAGTGGAAAGGTTTTGCTGCTTCCTCGAATACATGGTGATCAATTGGAATGGGTGCAATGGAATGGAGACCCTGCCAATTTAGTAACCAAGAAGAAAATTTCAGAACCGGTTGGCCCAGCACTTACTGATCTTTCACAGATCCAAGTGGTGATTGTGCCAGGCTTAAGAATTGATCAAACCGGATTTAGATTAGGCCAAGGTGGTGGGTATTACGATCGCGCACTTGTGCACTTGAATGCCTGGAAAATTGGCTTGGTGTATGCAGGCGAGTTATCAAGTGAAGTTTTGCCACATGAACCACACGACGTGCCACTTGATGCAGCAGCTACACCATCAATAGTTGTTCGTTTTAACCGATAACAATTAGCTGTTAGGAAGGTTTCGCGCCATCACGATTCGTTGAATCTGATTAGTGCCTTCATAAATCTGAGTTAGCTTTGAATCGCGCATCATGCGTTCAACTGGATAATCACTGACATATCCATATCCACCAAGAACTTGAATTGCATCTTGCGTTACTTTCATGGCCATATCGCTGGCTAAACACTTACTTGCCGCCGAGAAGAAAGTTAAATCCTTCTCATTGTTTTCGCTCTTAACTGCTGCAGCGTAGGTAAGAAGGCGTGCTGCTTCAATATTCATGGCCATATCTGCCAGCATGAATTGAATCGCTTGGAAATCAAAGATTGGCTTACCGAATTGATGGCGCTCATGTGCATACTTAGTTGCAACATCAAATGCGCCTTGAGCTAATCCAATTGCTTGTGCAGCGATCGTGATACGTGTGTGGTCCAAAGTAGCCATTGCTAGCGCAAAGCCTTGTCCGACCGCGCTAATCCGACGATCATCACTGAGTTGAACATTGTCGAAATAAACTTCGCGGGTTGGAGATCCACGCATACCCATTTTCTTTTCAGGTGCACCAAAAGAGACACCAGGATCTGACTTTTCAACTACAAAAGCGGTCATTCCTTTAGTTCTAAGTGCTGGGTCACCTTGTGCGATTACTGAATAAAACTCGGATTCACCCGCATTGGTGATCCATTTCTTACTTCCGTTAAGCACCCAACCATCGCCAGAGCGTTCAACCTTTGTTCGAAGCGCTGCAGCATCAGAGCCGGCTTCAGATTCAGATAAGCAATATGAAAATCCTTCGCCTTTAGCTAAACGAGGTAGCCAACGCTTCTTCTGCTCATCATTGCCACCTAGCAGCAATGGCACTGAACCAAGTTTGTTGACCGCTGGAATAAGTGATGACGATCCACAAACTCTCGCAACTTCTTCAATAATGATTACAGCAGCAAGTGCATCTGCACCATCTCCACCAAATTCGGTAGGAACGTGGGCGGCAAACAAACCATTCTTTACCAGTGCTGCTTTTGCTTCGCTAGGAAAACGATGTTCTTCATCTACCGCTTGTGCAAATGGTGCAATCTCTTTTTCAGCAAGCGCGCGAACGCTAGTACGCAGCTCTTTATACTCTGCGGGTAAATCAAATACGTTATCCATTAGGACTCTTTCCTATCGCGCTTTGCTAGATCTTGTAAATACTGATTGTAGTTGGCTAGATCATCTGGCTCACCCATAGCCGCTTGGCGAGCGGTATTGCGATCAATTCTCTTTGCCTCGCGCGAATCATCTCGCATCCAGTTGATAAATGTCGCGACCAAAGCGATTAGGATTGGAATCTCGCCCATGGCCCAACCAATTGAACCGCCTAGTTTTTGGTCAGCCAGTGCATCCCCCAGCCATGGTGTTTGTAGTGAGGCATAAAAACCTTTATCGATCAAGGTTGTTGTGGACATCAGAGCAACGGAGAAGAAAGCATGAATGCTCATCGCTGCAAAGAGAATCACAATCTGAACTAAATGGTGAACTCGCCTTGGGTTTGGATCAACTCCAATAATGATGAAGAAAAACAAGAAACCCGCAGCCAAGAAATGAAGACTCATAAAGAGATGGCCGACGTGACTTTGCATAAGAACTGCAAATAGATCGGTGAAGTACAGCGCAAATAGTGAGCCATCAAAAATAGCCAACGCAACAATTGGATTTGTGTAGATGACTCCTATTTTGGAATGTAATGCAGCAAGTAGCGATCCGCGGACTCCACGTTCATCACTGTTTCTACCTTGTGGCAATGTTCTAAGCGCTAATGTCATTGGCGCACCCAGTACCAAACCAATTGGCGCAATCATTCCCAAAACCATATGCGACATCATGTGATATGAAAACGAGAATTGCGCGTACAAACCTAAGCCGCCACTTGTTGCAAAATCTGTTGCGACAATACCCAACGCAAATGCAATCGTACGACCGACAGGCCACTTGTCACCACGTTTAGTCAGAACTACAACACCCTTGATGTATAGCGCGACCATTAAAGTTAAAACACCGATCATTAGAGCATTTGGTTCATAGCTAAAGAGAACGCGAGACAAAGTAGGTTCAGGTGGAGTTGGGATTCCAACAATTGATAGTGCAGGGCTGAACTCTTGAACTCCTGGTCGATCAGGAGAAGAACTAGTCGATAGCCAGGTTCCCATCACAACGGTGATAACCATGATTGCAGCTTCAACAGATAGCAGCTTTGCAAAACCGACCCAATTAATTGAATCCTTGTTTGAAAGAGTTTTGCGATGTAGGTAACCGATCCCCAGCAAAATCACTGTTGCAAAAATCTTTCCAAGGACAATAAATGCATATGAAGAACTCCACGCATCTGCAAAATTTAAACGCGCCCAGGCGTTAATCGTTCCACTTATTACTACTGCGATTGCCGACCATAAAGCCATTTGGCTAAATCGGGGTACAGCTACGGGACGATCTTGTGCAGAAAGAGTTCCTAGCGCAATTACTCCACCGACCCAAAGCGCCAGTGCAATCACGTGAATTACTAATGAACCAATTACCAGTGAGTGCGAGCCACCTGAAGCCGCATGGCTTTCAAATACCGGTGCGACCAGGCCTGCAATGGTTAAAGCAAGCAAGATGATGAGTGATTCAATCTTTTTGGTTGCAAAAGAAAAAATCAGAACAACGGTTGCCATGAGCGCTTGAAAAGCCAAATACTTTCCAAGTGAGATCTGAGTTAAGAAAGAGCGAATGACCGTTAGGTCCAAGGCATCTGAAAAAGTAGTTCCCAAAATCTGTGCCAAGGTGAAGATGACGGTTCCAAAGGCTCCGACTACCCAGATCGTTGAACTAATCTTTAAAAGTCTTCGGACTTTTTCACCTGATGTTGTTAAGAATCCATCTTTATTAATTACAAGAAATGCCATAGACAACAGAGCACCGACAACTGCAAAACCACCAATTAGATTGAGAAACTTAAATGTGGTTGTTAAAAGATTCATCGGTTCTTAAATAATTTGCGGGCATAAAGTGATAATCCGATTGTTACTGCTACCGCCATGATAAGTAAGTAAATTACAAAGACATTAGTTGCCCAGCTACTGCTAGCTGGTGCTTGTGATTCGGTTGGTTGTGGAGTTGGATTTTCTGGAGCGATCGTGCTCGGTGCTTGATACTTAAATCTGTAACTGCCTTCAAGGGGTGCATCACCTTCGGCATACAAAAGATAAGAAACGGTATAAAAACCTGATTCGGTCAGCGGCATCAAGCCAACTGTGGCGCTGACATCATCAACCATGATGGTTCCATCATCGACTCGAACACCATTTGGACCTGTTACTGAAATTTCATTAGCTTCGGGCAAAAGCGGCAACTGTCCTGTAACTGTGACACTGGTTGGTGAAACTGACAGAGTTGATCCACTAATCGGTGAAGTGCTTACAAGTGAATTTGCGAATGTCGCAGTTGTTCCCAACAAAGTAAATAGAAGCACTAGGGCGCTACGGGCTGCGAACTTCCTCACATTTGCCTTTCGAGAGGCGCTAGGAAAGTGCCTCAATTCGCGCCAATCTTCTCACTTCTTTAGACTAAGCACATAGTCGCCGGCCATTTTAAGCCAGCGGGATTTTTAAGCAGAACTGGAGCCGTGGTGCCTACGTATCAATATGCATGTACCGCGTGCGAGCATCAATTTGAAGCAATTCAATCCTTCTCAGATGACTCCCTGACTATTTGCCCTGAATGCAAAGGTGAAATCCGTAAGGTGTATACCGCAGTTGGTGTCGTCTTCAAAGGTTCGGGGTTCTATAAAACAGATTCAGCCAAGAGTAGTTCAACAACAAAAGACTCAGCTCCTAGTACGCCTGCATCAGCACCGGCTCCTAAGGCTGATTAACCCTCGTGATGTGGTGGACGATCTGACTTTAACTCTTCTTCGCGCTTAGCTTGTTCGGAGGCAGCATCCAAATCAATTTCATCGGAAGTTACCTTCGGAAAGAGATCGCTCATAACTTTAATTCTACTACCGTTTGAAATCTTTTAACTACTAAGAAAAGAGATAGAAATGTTTGAAAAGCTTGGCCACGTGATCTTTAAGCGCAGAAAGAGCGCAGTGATTCTGTTTATTGTTGGAATTCTGGTCGCTGGTGGATTTGGCTCATTGGCATTTAGCCGTCTTGATTCGGGTGGGTATAGCGATCCAAATAGCGATTCTTACAAGGTGTACGAGTACTTAACAGACGAGTTAAAACTATCTGACCCTGCAGTTGTCATCATCGTTGATTCTGGCGCAACCGATGTAACTGATCCTGTAGTTGCACAAAAAGGAGTTGCACTAGAAAAGAAGATTGCACAAGAAGTGGGTGTAACAAAAACACTTTCGTATTGGACTAGTGGTGGCGAAGCAACTTTGAAATCGGCCGATGGCAAGGCTGCTTACATCCTTGTTTACGGAGATGGAGAAGCATTTACTCCGGAAAGCCAGAAGCTCGGCAAGGTTATGCAAGAAAAATATGATGGAGCCTACGAAGGACTAACTTTGTATGCCGGCGGTGTCGGTGTTGTTGGCCAAGCAATCACTAAAAAGATTTCAGATGACCTAAAAATTGCAGAACTTATTTCGATTCCGTTGACCTTCATTTTGCTGGTCCTTGTATTTGGAGCACTGGCCGCTTCTGCCATGCCACTAATCGTTGGTGTTGCAGCGATTTTAGGTGCTTTCTTTATTCTGTATTTATTTACTTTGTTTACAACTGTCAGTATTTACGCATTAAATCTAACCACTGGCATGGGTCTTGGTTTGGGTGTTGATTACGCGCTGTTAATGGTTAACCGATTCCGCGAAGAATTACATCGAGGAAAGAGTGTTGAGGATTCCATAGTCACAACTATGGCGACCGCAGGTAAGACCGTCTTTTATTCCGGAATGACTGTGCTTGTGACTTTGTTATCCCTGACTTTCTTTCCGCTACCTTTCTTGCAGTCATTTGGTTATGCAGGTGTATCAGTTGTTGCACTTGCGGTAATCGGTGCTCTGTTTGGTCTGCCTCCAATTTTGGCACTACTTGGCGATCGCATCGACAAGGGAGTTGTTCGCAAATCTGCAATTACTCCTAAGGAAGATGGACGTTGGGCAAAGACCGCGCGTCTTGTTATGAAGCGCCCTGTCAGCGCAGTTGTGCTGTCGCTGGTGATTCTTGGAATCATGGCAGCGCCAATTACAAACATTAAGTTTTCTCAAGGTGATTCTCGTATGTTGCCAGCCGATAACAAGGCAGCTTTTGCAACTGCGCTACAGGCAGAACGTTTCCCAGGTCAGACTGGTACCCCAATCGAAATCATCGTTATTGATGGCGCAGATAAATTGGATGAGATTAATACCTATACACAAAAGCTTGCTCGGATAACAGGAATTGTTGGCGTAGTTCCACCCGCAGTAATCGGAAAAGATGTGCGCGTAGTTGCATATCAAGCGATGTTGCCTAGAACTCCTGAGTCACAAGAGTTAATTCAAAATGTTCGAAATATTGATTCACCTGCAGGAACATTGGTTGGTGGTGTTGCCGCTGATTACACAGATTCACAAAATGGTATTTCGCGCACTTTACCGTGGGCTCTTGGTTGGATTATTTTGAGCGTTCTGGTCCTGATCTTTATCTTTACTGGATCAATCATTCTTCCTATTAAGGCTGTGATTCTTAACTTCCTTTCGCTAGGTGCAACTATGGGAGCACTCACGTGGATATTTGTTGATGGAAATATGCAATGGCTGGTGGGGTCATTTACGGTAACCGGAACTCTGGATACTTCAATTGTTATCTTGATTGCAGTCGTCGTATTTGGTCTTTCGATGGATTATGAGCTCTTCTTACTTTCCCGTATTCGTGAAGAACACCTTGCCGGTAAATCAAATGTTGAATCAGTTGCGGTTGGACTGCAGAGATCTGCACGAATTATTACTGCAGCCGCTGTCTTGTTGGCAGTGGTATTCGGTGCATTCGTTACCAGCGGTGTCACATCAATTAAGACGATGGGATTTGGTGTTGCTTTAGCGGTTTTGTTGGATGCCACCATTGTCCGTGGCCTTTTGGTTCCTGCTTTGATGCGTCTATTTGGCGAGAACAACTGGTGGGCTCCCAAGTGGATGAAGCGATTTACGTTGCACCACTAATCTCGCGTACGCTTGGGCCATGGATTTAATAGCTTCCCTGCAATGCGCAGATCAGCCTGGCATCGTTCACGCCATGACTTCTGCTGTTCTTAACTGTGGCGGAAACATTATCGAGAACCAACAGTTCACTGATCCCACAACTAATCAATTTGTTATGCGCACCCGCTTTGAAACCTCACAAGGAATCGATGGCGCGCACAAGAGTTTAAATGAAGGACTTTCCAAATTCGCTCCCTCACTACACATTCGAGCTACCGCACAAAAGCCTCGTGCTTTAGTGATGGTTACGACAGAGAGTCACTGCTTGCGTGATCTGTTGTATTTAGAAGAACTAGGCGAGCTAAACGTTGAGATTCCATTAGTTATATCAAACCGAGAAGATTTACGTTCTTTAGTTGAATCTCATGGAGTCAAATTTTTACTCTTGCCAGTGACTGCAGAAACAAAGGCATCACAAGAGGCAGAGATTCTGAAGCAAATCGAAGCGCTAAAGATTGATTTTGTGGTTTTGGCCCGCTACATGCAAATACTTTCGGCAGATTTCTGCAACACAATGCCTGGCAAAATTATCAATATTCATCACTCATTCTTGCCTGGATTTAAGGGTGCTAAGCCATATCACCAAGCCCACGAGCGTGGCGTAAAAATTATTGGAGCTTCTGCACACTTTGTAACAAGTGATTTAGATGAAGGTCCAATCATTGAACAAGATGTCGCGCACGTTACCCATAGCGCATCGCCTGAAGAGTTAATTGCAATTGGTCGCGATATCGAAAGACGTGTTTTAGCTAAAGCGGTAAAGCTGTTTGCAGATGACAAGATTTTCATTGTCGGTAAACGAACCGTTGTTTTTTCATAATAAACATTTAATTACTGGTGTCCTCGGCCGGAGTCGAACCGGCGACCTACCGCTTAGGAGGCGGTTGCTAATTTTGCCTCCATTCGAGGCAAAATTACTAATCATAAATTCACGCGTTAACTATTTTGAATCACTCCAGCTGATTTCCACAGAGGCGCGCCTTGATTTCTCATTGTTGGACTTTGCATGGCCAGGGGCTCGAATTGAGTATCTGCCATTCAATCCGAGTGACTGCAGATACAGAACCACTGACTTTGCTCGCCAGAATGAAAGTCCACGAATATTTGGGCTTACGGCTGTTGGTTGGACCCATCCAGTTATCTTCACAACAACCTTTGAATCTGGGGTTAGCGACTTAAAGATTTCCCGATACTTTTCTTTTATGATCGATTTATTCTTTGAATCAAGGGTTGCAGAATTCAAGTTGTAATAGATATTAAATGAAATGTTCTTTGACTCAAAAGTCTCAGACGGTGTTGGCGTTGCAGACGGTGTTGGCGTTGCAGACGGTGTTGGCGTTGCAGACGGTGTTGGCGTTGCAGACGGTGTTGGCGTTGCAGACGGTGTTGGCGTTGCAGACGGTGTTGGCGTTGCAGATACGCTGCAAGAGACGACAGGCAGTAGTGGAGCCGCGCCATTGTAGATTTGAATCTTAACTGGGCCAGTTAAATTCTTCGGAAGGTCAATAGTCAAAGAGTTCTCACGCTGAGTCCACAATGAGGCTCCCACAAGTTGATCATTTAATGAAATGTTACTTACTGGCCTATCAAAAAGTCCTTTAATTTCATAACTTGTCCCACCAATACAAGTAGCTGGAAAGCCAGTAATTCGTGAGCTCTGTAATGGAGTTGGCACACTCGCCCCTTGAGTTACTGGCGGAGGTGTTGGTGCAACGTATGTGAAAATACCAGTTCCAGTTCCTACCCCTGTATCAGAGTTGGTTACAACCACATTTACTGCGCCAGCAGAATTGGCGGGAGTGATTGCAGTTATCGAAGTACTGCTAACCCGGACAACGCTGGTGGCTGCAACTCCACCAATAGTCACGGAAGTAACTGTTGGAGTGAAACCAGTGCCTGTGATGGTCACTGCTGTTCCACCTGCAGTCGTGCCAGTGGCTGGAGAGATGCTGATGACTGTCGGAGTCGAGACAGGAACGGCTGTAAACGTCGCTGTACAAGTTGTATTTGCACTCGGAACAATCGTGGTCGTGGCAGAAGAAGCCGAAGCTGGTGTTTGAGACGCACTACAGGACCATCCAGAGAATGTATATCCACTCGCAGGGG
>Ga0247831_1003848_pt1 | contig 21063 bp, 17 predicted proteins | sample LaCruzMarch2015__9_FD_192406 | JGI IMG/M metagenome (GOLD analysis project Ga0247831, IMG submission 192406) | Freshwater microbial communities from meromictic Lake La Cruz, Castile-La Mancha, Spain - LaCruzMarch2015_1m | ecosystem: Environmental > Aquatic > Freshwater > Lake | place: Spain...
TCTGGGCGGAACGCCTGAACTTCGTCATCTCCACCCAAGACGCCGCCTCCATATTGGAGGAAATGCTCACCACACTCAATGCAGAAGCCGATGAAACCCTCAACCATTCCTGAAGAAGGATCGCGGAGAATCCGTTTCGCAGGCGAGGATCTGGTGCTTCTCGCGGAACGCGCCGTGCTCTGGCCCGCCCGCCGCGCCCTGATGTTGTCCGATGTCCATTTCGGGAAATCCGCCACCTTTCGCGCCTACGGAATCCCCGTCCCGGAAGGTGAGTCACAGACCGACCTCGATCGCATCGCCCGCCTGGTCGAACGGTATGAGGTGGAACACCTTGCCATCATTGGTGATTTCTACCATAGCGGCATCGCTCTCAGCCCCGCCTTGCATGATTCGCTGGCCACGTTTCGTGACTCGTTGAACGCCGACATCATCTTGGTTCGTGGCAATCACGATCAAGCACGGCACGAGCTATTGCCGATGATTAAGCGGCTCGCCTGGTCGCCCATCGAGCTTGTCCATGATCCCGCCGAGGCCATCGCGGGACAACCCACCATCGCCGGGCATCTGCATCCGCTGTGTCGAATCGCACGTGCCGGACGTGCAACCAGACTGCCCTGCTTTCTGCTGACGGAAAACCTCCTCGTCCTCCCCGCCTTCGGCACATTCACTGCCGGACACATCGTGAAACCCAAGACGGGGCAAACGCTTTATCCCATAGCCAAGAAAACCGTCTTTGAATGTCCGCGCTGACTACCGCACCGCCCTCTCGCCGAGCACCGGCATCGGTTTCGGAACCTTTTTTCGGCGCAGCCCGAACTGCCTTACGGCGTTGCGCTGAAGGTGCGCCTTCGCTTCCTCGACGCTGTCGGTGAAAAAAATCAGCTCCGGATCCTGTGGGCTGATCGTGCCCTCCTCCGCCATGCGATAGACAAAATCCATCAGCGGCTGCCAGAAATCGCGGCCCATGAGGATGATGGGGAAATTCTTCAGTTTCCCGGTCTGGATCAGCGTCATGGTCTCGAACATCTCATCGAGCGTTCCCGCGCCGCCGGGCATGACCACGAAGGCGTAGGAGTATTTCACCAGCATCGTTTTCCGCGTGAAAAAATAGCGCATGTTCACGGAGTGGTGGACGTAGGGGTTCACCTGCTGCTCGAAGGGCAGCTCGATATTCACGCCGATTGAAGTCCCGCCCGCCTCGTAGGCTCCCTGGTTGGCCGCCTGCATGATGCCCGGCCCACCGCCTGTGAGAACCGTAAAGCCCAGATCCGAGCAAGCCTCGCCCATTTCGCGAGCGAGTTCATAATAGCGCGTTCCCGGCTTCGTCCGGGCGGAGCCGAAAATGGTCACACAGGGACCAACGAAATGCAGGATCCGATAGGCGCGGATAAAATCGAGACACACACGAAACAACGAAACCAGGTCATGGAATCGCGAACGCGGCCCGGCAAGCCATGAGCCTTCCGCCGTCTCCAATTCGAACCGCTGCTGCCGCCGGATCTCCTCTTCGGTGATCTCGTGCTCAGCAGTCAATTCCGGGCAGCCCGGGCATGGTTTCTTAACGATCATCGCGGCGAGCTAACACGAACCCGGGCCTACTGGAAAAGGTTTTACTGAAGGCTATACGGCAGACGGACGGAATTTGTCATTGGCGCACTTTGGATTTCTTTTTCCCAAGATATTTCACTTGTTTCTGCGGCGGCATGACGGGGGTGGCGTTTTTCAGCGTGGCGATCTGGTCGCGAAGGTGGGCGGCGCGTTCGAACTCGAGTTTCGATGATGCCTCTCGCATTTCCTGCTCCAGCTCGGCAATAACTCGGAGCTTGTCGTAGGTAGTTTCGTCTTCGGCGACGAGAGAGGCGTTAAGTTTTTCGGCTTGCTGCTTTCCTTTTTCGTAGGAATGCAGGCTCTGCTGGACGGAACGGATCACCGATTGCGGGGTGATGCCGTGCTCCTCGTTGTGGGCGATCTGGCGGGCGCGGCGGTATTCCGTGACGTTGATGAGAGTCTGGATGGAATCAGTGACGACATCCGCGAAAAGCACGCATTCGCCGTTGAGATGGCGGGCGGCGCGGCCTGCGGTCTGGATGAGGGAGGTTTCGTTGCGGAGGAAACCCTCCTTGTCCGCATCGAGGATGCAGACGAGGGAAACTTCCGGGAGGTCGAGGCCTTCGCGGAGGAGGTTGATCCCGATGAGGATATCAAACGTCGCGGCACGGAGCTGGCGGAGGATTTCCACGCGCTCGATCGCATCGATGTCGGAGTGGAGGTAGCGGCACTTCAGGCCGGTGGAGGCAAGGTATTCGGCGAGGTCTTCGGCGGTCTTTTTCGTGAGTGTCGTCACAAGAACCCTCTCGCCTTTCTCCACGCGCTGGCGGCATAGCTCGATGGTCTCGTCGATCTGGCCTTTGAGCGGGCGCAGGGTCAGCACCGGATCCAACAGACCCGTCGGGCGGATGATCTGTTCTACTACGAGCGGCATACCTCGTTTGTCTGGATGAAAATCGGCGATGGCTTCCTCGTTGCCCGAGGGCTTGACCTTGATTTTCTTGAAATCGAAGGGAGTCAGCCCGCCCTCGCCGAGCCGGCCTTTCGTGGCGATGTACTTCTTGTTTTCGGGACGTGAGTTGACGATGTCGAACGGCCCCGGCGTGGCCGAGACATAGACGCGCTGGTTCGTCATTTCCATGAACTCGTCGAAGCGCAGCGGGCGGTTGTCCATCGCGGAGGGGAGGCGAAAACCGTGCTCGACCAAGGTCGTCTTCCGCGATTTGTCGCCCTCGAACATACCGCCGATCTGCGGGATCGTGGCGTGGGATTCATCGACGAGCAGGAGGAAATCGCGGGGAAAGAAATCGAGCAGCGTGTGCGGGCGCGAGCCGGGCGGGCGGGCTGTAAGATGCCTGGAGTAGTTCTCGATGCCTTGGCAGAAACCCATTTCCGACATCATCTCCAAGTCATACTCTGTCCGCATCCGCAGGCGCTGTGCCTCGATGAGCTTGCCCTCCTTTTCCAGTTCCGGGATGCGCGTGTCGAGTTCCTCGCGGATCTTGGTGATCGCGGTCTTCATCTTGTCGCCCGCTGTTACGAACTGCTTGGCGGGGTAGAGCGTGTGGTTTTCCAAAATCTCGATCACTTTCCCGCTAACCGTATGAATGGAGGAAATGCGCTCCACCTCGTCGCCGAAGAACTCGATGCGGATCGCGGTTTCATCGAGGTATGCGGGATGGACTTCCACCACGTCTCCCCTCACCCGGTATTTCCCGCGGCCGAAGGCGATGTCATTCCTTTCGAAAAGCAGGCCGACAAGAGCTGTTAGAAGCTCCTCGCGGGTGATTTGCTGGCCGACCCACACCGGGAACATCATGTCCTTGTAATCCTCCGGCGAACCCAAGCCGTAGATGCACGAGACCGACGCGATCACGATGGTATCGTCGCGGGTGAGCAGCGAGCCCATGGTGGAGAGGCGCAGGCGCTCGATCTCCTCGTTGATCGACGAATCCTTCTCGATGTAGGTGTCGGAGCGCGGGATATAGGCTTCGGGCTGGTAGTAATCGAAGTAGGAGACGAAATACTCCACCGCGTTGTGTGGGAAGAAATTCTTGAACTCGGAATACAGCTGGGCGGCGAGGGTCTTGTTGTGGCTCATCACCAGCGCGGGCTTGCCGTGGCGCGCGATGAGGTTCGCCATGGTGAAGGTTTTCCCGGAACCGGTCACACCGAGCAAAGTCTGGTGCTTGTTCCCCGCTTCTAGGGATTTCACCAGCTTCTCGATCGCCTGATGCTGGTCGCCCTGGGGATTGTATTCGCTGGAGAGACGGAACGGCATGTGGCGGCAAGATGGGGCTTATTGCGGATATTTCCAGCGGGGAAATGGCGTGCGGTAAAACTCGACTCCCCCATTATTGTGTGCCCCTTCGGTTGCCTGTTGTCAGGCATTACATTTACCACCACCTATCACGTGTGCACATGCTTCGTATACTCTTTGTTATCGGAACCCTCCTCCATCTGGGTGGCGGGCACTGGGGCGTTTTGCAGGGGATCGCATGGGCGAAAATGCTCGTCGAGTATTCCCAGGCAGACGGCCTCCGCGACGGTAGCGTGAAAACCTTCGACGGCGAGCATCCCTACGAGATGTGCGAGTCGATCTCCAAAGGCCGCGAATCGGAAAAGCGGGATCCTCTCGCACCCGCGCGCGCCGAGGGTTTCAAGCTCAAGGAGCTGCTGCCGATGAGCGTGATCCGCATCGAACGGCGCGATCTTCCCCTTTCCAGCCAACCTACCGTTTGGCGGGTTTCCCGATTCGTGGCGCAGTGGTCCCCGGCCACGGACACGCCCCCACCGCGGGCCTTGGTTTCATGATCCGCAATCCAAACGCGTTTTTAGTCATCCATCGGTGAAGAACCGGGTGACCTACCGCCCACTAGCCGGGAATTTTCGTCCGGCGGCATCGTTCGCCGAATCCGAACCCGCCCGCGCGTGCAGCCGATTGCCGGAGCCACGCCGACCTTTGTCGGCTCTCTAAAAACGGGGTGACGCCACCGTCATCACGCGCCACGATCTCGGCCTGCGCCCCGGCGTTTTCCACGGCCTCGGCGCGTCGCAAGAAGACGTCACTGGCCTCTTCCCAAGCGAGAAATCATTGCAACGACTCGTCACCGCCGTCCTTGTCGAAATCTCCGATGCCTGGGAATCCGCAAAATCCTACCTCAAACCAAAAAACTAACCACAAACATAACCACAGCCACCTGCTTCACCTAGAAGCATTGAACAAATTTACAGAAAAAAATTTGCGCGGCCAAACTCATCCTCATCATCATTGCTTTTCATCTGCGTCCATTCACATTCATCTGCGCTTAAAATTCTTCCATTTCGGACAGCTCCGCTCATAGCCTCTTCCTTGAGGTTTAGAGTTTAAAATTCAAAGTCTCATGACGCCCGGCCAACGCTACATCTCCACCTCCGAGCCTTCCCTCGGCCTCGGTCATGTGATTTCCGAGAAAAGCGGCCATGTGGAGATCCGTTTCCCGGTCGCAGAGCAAACCCGCACCTACTCGGCGGAGTCCGCACCGCTTGCCCGCGTGCGTTTCGCGCCCGGTGATGAGATTTCCGATCACGAGAAAAGAAAACTGACCGTCGCGTCCGTGACCGAGGAAAACGGTCTGCTCACCTACCACAGCGGCAGCGAGTCCATCCACGAGAGCGATCTGTTAGATTCACTGAGCTTTATCAGCCCGGAAAAACGCTTGCTCGCCGGTCTGACGGATCACCCGCGCGATTTCGACCAGCGCCTCGAAGCACTACGCTGGAATACCGCCATCCGCCGCTCACCCGCGCGCGGCTACACCGGCGCGCGCATCGACCTCATCCCGCACCAGCTCTCCATCGTCGCGGAGACCTCGAACCGCCTTTTTCCCCGCGTCCTCCTCGCCGACGAAGTGGGCTTGGGGAAAACCATCGAGGCCTGCCTGATCCTGCATCGCCTGCATCTAACCGGCCGAGCCGACCGCATCCTCATCCTCGTCCCCGAGCCGCTCATCCACCAATGGTTTGTGGAGCTGCTTCGCCGCTTCAACCTCCTCTTCGCACTCTACGACGAAGAACGCTGCGCCTCGATCACCGCCCACGACAATACCGCGAACCCCTTCGTTGATTCCCAGCTGATCCTGAGTGCAATAACTTTCCTCACGGAAAATCCTACCCGCGCAGAGCAAGCGCGCGAGGCGGGCTTCGACCTGCTAATCGTCGATGAGGCGCACCATCTCGAATGGTCGGAGGAAGGTCCCTCCCCCTCCTACACGCTGGTCGATTCACTCGCGGAATCCATTCCGTCCCTACTCCTTCTCACCGCCACCCCGCAGCAACTCGGTCCCGCTGGACACTTCGCGCGGCTCCGCCTTCTTGATCCCGACCGCTACTCAGATCTCGATGTTTTCCTCGCGGAAACGGAATCCTACATCCCGCTCGCGGAAACTGTGGAAGCTCTCGTAGCCGGAAACATCCCGAACAACATCACCGCTTTTACCGAAAATTCACCCCGCGCCGGTGAACATCTAACAGCCCTCATTTCCGGCGATGAAACCGCCCGCCAGTCGCTCGTTTCCGAACTCATCGATTCCTTCGGCACCGGCCGCGTCCTGTTTCGCAACACCCGCGAGCGACTCACCGGCTTCCCTAAACGCCTGCCCATCCTCCATCCGCTGGAAAAAGGCGCATCGCCCTACGCGTGGCTTGCCGCGCTGATCCGCGACCTGCCCTCCACCGAGAAGATCCTTCTCATCACGAACTCCCCGGACGCCGCCATCGCCGTGCAGGAAAAACTCCTCGCGCAGATCCACGTCGAGGCCGCCCTTTTCCACGAGGATCTCTCCCTACTCCAGCGCGACCGCAACGCCGCGTGGTTCTCCGAGGAGGACGGCGCACGCATCCTGATCTGCTCGGAAATCGGATCGGAAGGGCGGAATTTCCAGTTCGCCCGCCACCTCGTCCTCTTCGGCCTGCCGCGCGATCCCGAAGTCCTTGAACAACGCATCGGCCGCCTCGACCGCATCGGCCAGACCGGCGACATCCGCATCCACATTCCCTACGGGAAAGATAGTAGATCGGAGCTGCAGGCTCGCTGGCTCCACGAGGCGCTCGATGTCTTTTCCGAACCGCTCAAGGGTGCCACCACCCTCGCCACAGAGCTGCTCCCGGAGCTCGACGCCCTCGCCGACGCCTCGCCGTCCTCGGAAAAATTCCGCCGTTTCCTAAAACGCTCCGCCGATCTGAAAGCCGACGTCACCCGCCAGCTCGCCTCCGGCCACGACCGACTCCTCGAACTCGGTTCGCCCCCCGCCTCGCAATCCGCCGAACTCCTCGCAACAATCCGCGAAGCCGATACCGATCCACGCTTCGCGAAATTCGCCATCCGTCTCTTCGATCACCTCGGGCTGGACGTTTCCGATCTTTCCACGAACGCCTTCGTCTTCAAGCGCGGCAACCGCCAAACGGAAGCCATCGCCGACATCCCCGAGGACGGCCTCTCCGCCACCCTAGATCGCGTCACCGCCCTCGCCCGCGAGGATCTCGCCTTCCTCACCATAGACCACCCCCTGTTCCGAGACGCCCTCGGCCAACTCCTCGATGGCAACCACGGCAACGCCGCCTTCGCGGAATGGAAATCCGGCCAAGGAAAATCGATCCTGTTAGAGTGCGCGTTCGTGCTCGAGGTCATCGCACCACCGCGCCTGCACCTCGACCGTTTCCTGCCGCCCACCCTCATGCGGGTCATCGTCGATCACACCGGTAAGCCCGCCCTTAAAGCGCCCCCGGCCGCCGCCCTTCAACCTGGCGACGCCCGCCGTCTCGTCTCCCAAGAAGCCTTCCGCCGCGATCTCTTCCCGAAAATGACTGCTGCCGCCAAGGACATCGCGATACGTGCGTCCGTCAAACCCATCCAAGCCGCCCGCGAACTCGCCGCCGAAACGATCACCGCACAGATCACCCGCCTGACAGACCTTGCGAGACGCAACCCGCATGTTTCACCCTTAGAAACCGAAGCCCTGAAAGCCACCCTCCACGAAACCACAGAAGCCATCTCCCAAGCCCGCGTACGATTGGACTCAATCCGGTTGGTCTTTCGGAAAGAATGAGATGATCTGTCCGCGTAGATTTTGCGGTCTGCGTTTGCAATACTTCATCTCAAGACCAAATCGAATCATGAAAGCTACCTCCATCCTCATCTTGTTCCTGTTTCACATAACGGCGCTGGCCGCGGAAAAGCCCAACATCGTTTTTGTAATTACCGACGACCAGGGCTATGGCGACATTTCCGCTCACGACAACCCGATCCTGAAAACCCCGCAGCTAGACCAACTGCGCGCGGAGAGCGTCCGCTTCACGGATTTCCATGTCAGCCCCACCTGCGCGCCGACACGTAGCGCACTTTTCACCGGACGCCACGAGTTCATGAACGGAGTAACGCACACCGTCCTCGAACGGGAGCGCCTTTCTCTCGACTCCGTGACTCTCGCCCAAACATTGCGCGACGCAGGCTACGCCACCGGCATCTTCGGCAAGTGGCACCTCGGCGATGAAAGCGAATACCTTCCCTCCGCGCGCGGCTTTACTGAAACGTTCATCCACGGCGGCGGCGGCATCGGCCAATCGTATCCCGGTTCCTGCGGTGACGCCCCCGGCAATAAGTATTTCGACCCGGCCATACTTCACAACGGCAGATTCGAGAAAACAAAAGGCTACTGCACCGACGTTTTTTTCCAACAGGCGCGCCGCTGGATGAAATCACAGAACGAGGTAGGGAAGCCCTTTTTCACCTACATCGCCACCAACGCGCCGCACAGCCCATACATCGCCAAACCCGAGGATGCCGCGCTCTACGCAGGCCAGGTCAGCGACAAGCAGCTCGCCCATTTTTATGGCATGATCCACAACATCGACGAAAACATCGGTAAGATGCTGACGGATCTCCGTGACTGGGGTATCGAGCGCAAAACGATCGTGATTTTCATGAACGACAACGGCACTGCAGCAGGAGCTCCCGTGTTCAACGCGGGCATGCGCGGCAATAAAGGCACCGCATGGCTCGGCGGCACGCGCGCATCGTCCTTCTGGCGCTGGCCGGGTAAATGGAAACCCGCCGAAGTCAAAGCCCTCGCCGCCCATATCGATGTTTTCCCGACTCTCGCTCAAGTCACCGCAACCGATCTTTCCGACGAAGTGAAAAAGCAGATCGAAGGTCGCAGTCTCGTGCCGCTGTTGGATGATCCCGCGGCCGCATGGCAAGACCGGCATCTAGTCACCCATCTCGGACGCTGGCCGAAATACGCGAATCCGAGCGCCTCGAAATTCAGCATGACCGCCATCCGCAACACGCGCTGGGCGATGGTCAGCGAAAAAGGAGGGAGCAAACCAAATTGGCAGTTGTTCGATTTGGTTTCGGACTACGGTCAGAAAAACGACATCTCGGCCCAACATCCCGAAGTGGTGAAGGAACTTGCCGCCGCCTTTGATAAATGGTGGAACGAATGCCTGCCTTTTATGGTCAACGAAAAAACCATCGGTCCGAAACTCAATCCTTTTGCCGTCCGATACTGGGAACAATACGGCGGCACACCCACTCAAGCGGACATCGATCGTATGGATCCTGAAAAAGCCACTAATTTCAGTAAAAAACCAAAGCGCCAGAACGTGAAGCCGAATGATCGTTGATTGCTACCTAAAGCTCTTTCGTATCTTATCGTGGAAGGGGATTCCAGCTCAGACTGTTGTGGGGAATCCTCCTCCAAACATCCAACCGAAAGCACGGACTATTGAGGTAAGGTAAAACCAAGTTCTATCCGTGCCCAATTAAAAAGGTGAAATGATTGCTTTCAAACTCGTTTGGAGCTTGACCACCGTCCACAAGCGACTTTTCTGGCAGCGTGAAAAGTAAAGAAAGTATTTGGTGTCTCAGTTTAGCGGTTGTTCTCGGGGTGATATCCTGCAAGGAGAAGCCGAAGACGGTGGAAGCGCCGGGCAAAGAAACATCCGTGGTGGAGAAAGTGGTGGAGAAAGTAAGAGATCCGGTCACACCGCCACCCACCACCACCCTAAGTAATGAAGAGCGCGCTGCGAAACTTGGTTTCGCAAAGTATCTTCCCGCGGATACGGACATGGTGATGTCGGCTTACAATATCAGGGAAGCAAGCGAACAATTTAAGGCGCTCAAGCTCTATGGTTTCTTCGAGGAGATGCAAACCGACATGATGGGCAAAATCGGCGAGGAAATGCCCGAAGAGGAGATGCTTGAGGAAGACCTGCTCGAAGAAGAAAACGTCACCGAGCCAGATGCCGAACAGGCAGAGGAGGACGCGCCGTTGGAGGAGATGGGCGAAGCTCCCGACGCGATGACCTTGCTTGGTCAGGAAATAACCATCGCGATGGGAAATAACACGAGTGAACAAATGAGAAATTTTCTCACTGTATCCCAACGCATGACCTACTTCCATGCGAAGGCTTTCGGCAAGGCCGCCCAGATTTTGGCTAAGTCCGGCGATATGGAGGAGTTTTCCACGATGCTGGAGAAAGAGCTGGAAACTGGTTTGCTGAAAAACCTGCTTGAGGATTCCGAGTCCAGGATCGCTCTACTGGAGAAGACCGAGATGCCGCCACTTTACATCGCGTTCCGCGCGAAGGAAGGCGAGCTCGAGCAGGCCGCGATGCTCATCAACGGTAGCATGGGAATGTTCGCCATGGCCGGCGAGATGGCCGTGCCCGTGGAGTTCGAGACCGGTGGTGCCAAGTTTACAGGATACAAACTCCTCGGAGCCAAAATGGTGGAAGAGATGGAATCCGGCAGGGCGCCCTTGGACGAAGCGATCGGCGCGAAAAGCACCGATGGCATCATGGCGGCGCTGAAGAAAAAGAATCTCGTGGTCGCTACCGGAACGATCGGCGAATACGTGGTGATGCTCATCGGCGGCTCAGAGAAGTCCCTGAAGCTCGTCTCCGATGTGAAGGATTCACTGGTCGCCACGGACTTGCTGAATTTTTCCGATGCCTACGCAGACAAGAAGCTTATCAGTGTGATCTACAGTGAGAAGGAGATGCTGGGCGGATTGACCGAGACGGCGGACGCAGTGGCTTCCTACGCGTTGGGCGTGCGCGATGGCATCGCCGGAGGCGGCGGACTGGGCGAAACCCGCAATCTTGAAGGCATGCTCCAGATCGTAGCGGATACCGAGAAGGAGCTCTTCGCGATGGGAAGCTCCAGTGATTATGGAATGGTCGCCTACACCGAAGAAGGCCTGAAAATCGAGAGCTTCGGCGGTAGCGACAGTGGCGCCGTCAATTGGGATGCGAAGACGACACTCTCGCACCTCGGCGACAGCGGCGACAACATGCTTTTCCTCAACATCCCGAGCAACGCCGCTTACGAAGCGAAAAGGAGCGATTACCTCGAGGCCATCGTCGAGACGATGTATGCCGCTACGGTCAAGTTCGCCGAACTCGAGATCGAGGCTCCCGAGATGGAGGAAATGAGGCAATACACAAAGATGTTCGACACCCAGTTTCTCGATGATATGGTCGGAATTTCGACCGCGATGGGCAGTGCGATGTCGGGTGGTCTCCACAATGAGATGGCGATCGTGATGGATCTGAAAGGTAGCATGCCTGCTGTTCCCGGAATACCGCAAAAGGTAGTGGATGAAGCGAAAGCTCCCCGCATCACCATGTTGGCTCCTGTCAAGGATCGCGTAAAACTGAAGGAGTCTTGGAAAAAGATGAACACGCACACCACTTCACTGTTCGCCAAATTGAGCGAGATGACCGGTGAGAAAATCCCGATGCAGAAGCCGATCAGTTCCGAGAAGGACAGCATGACCACTTGGTTCTTCTCCTTCCCCTTCTTCCAAGATGATTTCCTACCATCAGTCACAGTGAGCGACGACTGGTTCGCAGCCTCGACCTCGAAGACACACGCCACGGATCTCATGACCAAGGCCACGGCGGGCGGAGAGGCTGGCGAGGGTGTTAAGTTCTACGTGAACTTCAACGCGATCACCAGCTACGCGAAGGACATGCTGCAAATGGTGGACAAAAATGCGGTCGATATCTTCCCCGAGGAAAGCGCCGCCGCCGACTTCAAGGAAGGTAAGGCGCGGATGGAGTCCCTGATCAAGGCCTGCGGTGATTTTGATTCCATGACATGGACATCCCGCAAGGAAAGCGGCATCGTGCACAGCAGCATCCACATCAAAACCAAGTGACCTTTTACGCGAGAATCCCTCCGCTCCGTCCGGGGCGGAGGGATTTTTCGTTAATAGAAAAACCATGGAGATCGAGCCGATAGGATACTTGCGGACATGCTTCGGGGAGAAATTCGCCGTGCCGCGCCAGCCGGGACTTTGCCCCTCCGCTTGGGGGACGCTGGAGTTCCTAGCTCCGTATCGCTCGACGGAAGCTGTGCGCGGACTAGAGGGTTTTTCCCACGTCTGGTTGATCTTCGGGTTTCATCAAACCGAGGGCGAGGGCTGGCATCCCACGGTGAGGCCGCCGCGGCTTGGCGGCAACGAAAGGGTGGGAGTGTTCGCTAGCCGATCCACCTTCCGTCCTAATGGATTGGGGCTTTCCTTGGTAAAGCTGGACCGCATCGCTTGGGATATGGTGGAGGGAACGGAACCGCCAATACTTCATGTTTCCGGCGTCGATCTCGTCGACGGCACGCCCGTCTATGATGTGAAGCCGTATCTACAGTTTATAGAGTCCTTGCCCGATGCCGGGAGCGGCTATGCCAGCGAGCCGATCACAAGGGTGGAGATCGTCGTCTTGGAAACCGCGCGGAAAGATTTCGGGAAACTGCCAGAACGCGCGCAACGAGTCATAATGGAAGCCCTCTCACTCGATACGCGCCCCGCCGCCTCGCCGAAGGATGAGAGTAAAATCTATGGTGCGTTACTTTGCGCTAGGAACGTAAAATTCCGCCACTCGGGAGGAATTTGCCAGATCATCGGAATCGGCGGTCCCTGATGTGGATTCCCGCTTGCTAGGCGGTTGGGTGTCCGTTACGTCGGGTGTGCGGTTGCGGCTTCCGTCACTGCCTTTTCACCTCAAACACACCATGGCTATCACTAGGGCGTTGCTTTCCGTTTCCGATAAATCAGGTCTGGTCGAGTTCGCGCAGGGACTCGCGGATATGGGGGTCGAGCTCCTCTCCACCGGCGGCACCGCCAAGGAGCTGCGCGACGCAGGTCTGGATGTGATCGACGTCTCCGAATACACTGGCGCACCGGAGCTTTTCGAAGGCCGCCTCAAGACCCTGCATCCCATGGTTCACGGCGGCCTGCTCCACCGCCGCGATGATCCGCAGCACGTCGCCGACGCGAAAAAGTACGGTATCCCACCCATCGATCTGGTAGTAGTGAACCTCTATCCGTTCGAGGAAACCGTCGCCAAAACGGGCGTCACGCTTGAACAAGCGATCGAGAACATCGACATCGGAGGCCCCTCGATGCTGCGCAGCGCGGCGAAAAATCACTCGCACGTGACCGTGATCGTTTCCCCATCCGACTACCCGGTCGTGCTCGAGGAAATGCGCCACAACAACGGCGGCACCACCAAGGGTCTGCGCGAGCAACTTGCCGTGAAAGTTTTCCTCCGTACGTCCCAATACGACGGGGCGATCACAAACTTCCTCGGCCAGTGCCGCGAGGGCACAGGCTGCTCGTTCTCTCTCAGCTTACCGCTGGAACAGGAGCTGCGCTACGGCGACAACCCACATCAGAAATGTTCACTCTACGGGAATTTTGCCTCCTGTTTCACCCAGCTCCAAGGCAAGGAACTCAGCTACACCAACATCATCGATATCGAGGCCGCCGCCGACCTCATCCTCGATTTCGTCCGCCCCACTGTCGCAATCCTTAAACACACCAACCCCTGCGGCGTCGGCCAGGACGATGAGAATCTCCGCGTCGCATGGCAGAAGGCTTTCGAGACAGACCGGCAGGCCCCCTTCGGCGGCGTGATCGTCATCAACCGCCCTCTCACGCTTGAGCTTGCCCGGGTGATTTCCGAAATTTTTACCGATGTCATCATCGCCCCAGACTTCGAATCCGACGCCCGCGCTTTTCTACAGAAGAAAAAGAACCTGCGGCTGATGAAAATGAATGACGCCTACCTGAGCGCGAAAAATGCGCCGGTGATCCGTTCCAGCCCCGGGAGCCTGATGGTCATGGATCGCGACCACACCGCGCGCGGCCTGGATGATCTCGAAAGCAAGGTCGTCACGAAGCGCCCGCCCACGCGGGAGGAAATCCGCGCGATGCGTTTCGCATGGCGCATCGTTAAGAACGTGAAATCCAACGCCATCGTGTATGCCCTCGCTGATAGGACACTCGGTATCGGGGCCGGGCAGATGAGCCGGGTGGACTCCTCGCGCATCGCGATCTGGAAAGCCAAGGAAGCCGGCCTCGACCTCAAGGGCAGCGTGGTCGCCTCCGATGCGATGTTCCCTTTCGCCGACGGCCTGCAATCCGCCATCGATGCGGGTGCCACTGCCTGCATCCAGCCCGGCGGCTCCATGCGCGATGAGGAAGTCATCGCCGCCGCCGACGCAGCGGATATGGCCATGGTTTTCACCGGCCACCGTCACTTCAGGCATTGAACGATCTTGGCGTTATCTCGCGGTGATCGTGATTTTTTGTGTCGCAGCGTCCGCACCTTCATCGATCCGCCAGACCAGAGTGAATCCGTTCCAGAGCGGCTTCGACCCTTGGTCTGCTAAGGTGAGTTTTGCCTTGTCGGTGGTCTGTATCTCGAACTCGTGGTTGTCGAAGGCATCCGTCTTAAAATCCAGCCTAGTCATGGCCTCACCGATGGTTGTGGCGGGATTCGTCTCTTCGAGAAACTCGATCTTGCCGCGCTTGCGTGACACGGTGTCGTATCTAAGTACATCTTTCTTCGCACGCAGCTCGAAGGCCTTGATCTCGGACTGTCCGTCGCCGGGTCTTTGCGGATAAGGCTTCACATCAAGGCTGAACTCAAAATGGACGGGGTTTGCAAGGGTGCCCTTGTCGATGAGTTTCCCACTCAGAGCCACACCGCCGCGCTCTGGATAAACTGTGACCTCGAAGGCTGCATCACCCGTTGCCTTGCCGCGAAAAATGATGGGTTCATCAGGATCCTCGGTGGCTGGCTGCTCACTCACAAGGCTATCGGAATTGAGCTGTTTCCTCACCGTCTTCCCGTCAGGCAAGGTCTCGATCACCGTGAAATTAACCTGAAACGGAACCTTCGCGAACACCGGCTTGCCGTCTTTATCCAGCGGATCAATCACGCCCTGCCCCTTCGCCGTCACTCCGAAGCGCATTTTCTTCCTGTGCTCGATGCCAATAAAATAGCCGAGCCATGGCTGTTTTTTGAGCCCGGGAAGATCCGCCTGCACAGTAGACGGGTTGATAAATAATCCAGCGGCTATTGCAATGCAGGGTAATGTATTTTTCACATTTCGATAGATGCCAGTGCGGGCTAACTTCGCCAAGGTAAAAGCTGTGACAAGATTTCCTTTGCCGCGCCGCACCGCCTACGTTTCGCTAGTGCCGGAAATATGACCGCCGAAGAACTTTCAAACTCTGCTGCCAACGATCCCGCGCCAGCCGCCGCCATCAGCCCTGCCGCCAAGGCACTGTGGTATGCCCGTGCCGGCAAATGGGACGCCGCGCACGACCTTTGCAACGAAATCCCCGGAACCCCCGGATTATGGATCCACGCCTGGCTGCATCGCGAGGAGGGCGATCTCGGCAACGCAGCCTACTGGTATGCCCGCGCCGGAAAACCCATGCCTCCATTATATATCACCCCAGAACAGGAATGGCTCACCATCGCTTCAGAACTCATCAGCTGAACACTTATGACTTTCCTCGAACGCACCGATATCTGGATCTCGCCCTATCGTCTAAAGCCGCGTGGATTCCTCAACTCTCTCTCCAACCGCCGCGAGTTCATCGGTATGCTGATCCGCGTCGGCGAGGGTTACGGCTGCATCCACCCCTGGCCGGAACTGGGCGATCCATCGCTGGAGAAATGCCTCAACGATCTCCGCGGTCAACGCATCTGGCCGATTGTTAGAAGAGCCATGCGCTGCGCGGAGTTCGACAACGCTGCCCGCTCCCGTGAGGAATCACTCTTCGAGGAAATGGATGTCCCCCGCAGCCACGCAACCCTTGTGAAAGCCGACGCCAAGGAATTGACCGCTGCCGTTGAGGCCGGTTTCAACATGGTGAAAATAAAAGTCGGTCGTGATCTAACAGCCGAGAAGGAATTCTTTAAAATCATGCTCGCCACCCACCCACAGCTCCGCTGGCGACTCGACTTCAATGAATCGCTCGACCCTGCCACTGCCGATGCTTTTCTGACAGACCTCTCCCCGCAAGCGCGCATGGCGATCGACTTCATCGAGGACATCTGCCCTTTTTCGGAAACCATATGGGAAGCGCTTTGGAAAAAACACCGAATCCGCCTCGCCGTGGATCACGAGTCCGCCCCGCACCGCAAGGCGGCGCAGGTCATGGTCATCAAGCCCGCCGTGGATGAGCCTTTCCCACTCGCTGAAGCCGCCGGGATGAACGGACAGGCGGTTGTTTACACCAGCTACATGGAGCACCCCATTGGCCAAGCCTTTGCCGCGTGGGAGGCCGCGAGGATGGGCTTGATTTTCCCGGGCCTCACCGGCACCTGCGGGTTACAAACACATCATCTTTTTGAAAAAAACGCCTTCACCGAATCCCTTGGCGCGTGGCAACCGGACTTCACCGTCCCCGAAGGCACAGGCCTCGGTTTCGATGACGCACTCGCCGCACTCACGTGGGAGAAACTTTAAATCCTAAACGTTAAACTTTAAGTTGGAGAAAGGAAGCACAGTGCAAATCGCGACCATCCTTGGCGCGAAGTTTTGGCAGGATGGTGGAGTCGTCTCTTTCCAAACATCCGGCAGCACTGGCGCAGCGAAAAAGATCGTCCTAACGAAGGAAGCTCTCCTCCTCTCCGCGCGGGCGGTGAACGAATGGCTGCACGTCGATGCCTCATCCGCTTGGGGACTCGCCCTACCGCTGAACCACGTCGGCGGCTTCGGCGTCGCCGCGCGGGCCTACGCGGCAGGTTGTGGGCTTGCCGTTTTCGAAGGCAGATGGGACGCCGTCCGCTTTACGAAATGGATCGCGGACGAGAGTGTTACCCACGTCTCCCTTGTCCCCACCCAAATCCACGACATTCTCGCCGCCGGTCTCCACGCCCCACGTTCACTGGTAGCCGTCGTGGTCGGAGGTGGCAAACTTTCCGACGAACCCGGCCAAGCCGCACGCGCCAACGGCTGGCCCGTGCTCGCCAGCTACGGCATGACAGAAGCCGCCTCACAGATCGCCACCCAAAACATCGAACTACTAGGATTACCGTATGCCGACTCTCCGCTGGAGCTCCTCCCGCTCTGGGAAGCGGAGGAGTCAGCCGGAGGCTTGCTCCGCATCAAAGGTAAAGCCCTCTTCGCTGGTCTGATCGAGCAAGGCGTCTTCTACCCTAGGGAAGGAGAATGGTTCACCACGCAAGATCGAGTCGAAGTCTCCGCCCGCACCCTCTCCCCCCGGGGTCGCAACGATTCGCTGGTGAAAGTTATGGGCGAACTCGTCGATGTGGAAGCCGTGGAAAAGCGCTTTCTCGAACTCGCACGAGGCAGTATCCGAAAAGATACTTTCGCCGTCATCGCCATCCCCGATCCTCGCCGCGAGAACGCCCTCGTTGCCGTTTTTGAAAACTTCAGCCCCGCCGCCGAAGTTGCCTACGCGCACTATCAATGCCAAGCACCCGGTCCCGAACGCTTCGCTTACTCGTTCTCCACACCATCCTTCCCTCGCTCTGAACTAGGGAAACTGTGCCGCACCGAGCTAAGGCTCATCTGTTTGAACCGTGGGGCCGACTAGACCATTTGCCAAATGGTCTAAGACCTGAAATTGGCGCTAATCTTCCTTTGAGCATGAACAAAAAACGCCCGGAATTTCCTCCGGGCGTTTTGTGAGTGATTTGGGCGACCAAAGATCGCCATTACAGGGATCAGCGGGAGTAGAGTTCGACGATGAGCTGCTCGTTGACGAGTGGGTCGATCTCGGAGCGTTCTGGAACGCGTGAAACAGTGGCTTCCATTTTCTCGCGATCTACATCCAGCCAGTCCACGGAAGGAACGGCTTGGGTGAGATCGAGCATACGGAGGGCGAGTTGCTGGGAGGAAGGCTTCGCGCCGACCTTAAGATGGTCGCCGGGCTTCACCTGGTAGCTGGCGATATCAACGCAACGGCCGTTCACGAGGACATGGCCGTGATTGACCATCTGACGGGCGGCTTGGCGTGAGTTGCCGAAGCCCGCGCGGAAACAGACGTTATCGAGGCGGCACTCGAGGAGTTGGAGCAAGATGATACCCGTGACGCCGCGGCGGCGGGCTGCTTCTTCATAGTATCCGCGGAATTGCTTCTCGAGGACACCGTATTGGAAACGGAGCTTCTGTTTCTCGCCGAGGGCGACGGAGTATTCCGACTTCTTCTTGCGGCCGGCGCGGACGCCGTGCTGGCCGGGTGGGAAGTTGCGGCGCTCCAAGGACTTGGAGGGGCCGAAAAGCGCGACGCCGAAGCGACGGGAAAGTTTGGTGCGGGGACCTGTGTAGCGTGCCATGAATTTGGGAAAGTTTGGTGTTTAAAGTGTTGGATTAAACGCGGCGCGCTTTCTTCGGACGGCAGCCGTTGTGTGGGATCGGCGTGACATCACGGATCGAGAGGATATCGAGACCCAGGCCTTGCACGGCACGGACGGCGGACTCACGGCCGGAACCGGGGCCCTTCACGCGGACATCAACCTCCTTGAGCCCGTGTCCCATCGCTTGGCGGCACGCGTCTTGGGAAACCACCTGCGCGGCGTAGGCCGTGCTCTTGCGGGAACCTTTGAAGCCCATCTTACCGGCGCTGGACCATCCGATGGAATTTCCCAGAGCATCAGTCACGCTGACCAAGGTGTTGTTGAAAGTGGCGGTAACGTGGACGATGCCGCGGGATACGTTCTTGGATCCCTTTGCCTTGTGGATCTTTATTTCCTCCTCACCTCCGCCGATTTCGGCGAAGATATCTTTCCTCTGCTCCTTTTTCGGCGAACCGTCGGGATTGAGGGCAGGCGCAGCAGGTGCCTCAGCGGCAGGTGCGACCTTTTTGGATTTATCCGTTTTTGCGGATGCTTGCTCCGTTTTTGCGGATGCTTGCTCCGTTTTTGCCGCAGGGGCAGGTTCCGGGGTTATGGGTTTAGCCTCGGCAGCGGGAACCGCTACTTCTTCAGCTTCTGTGTTGTTTGTTTCTTCGGACATATTTCGGGAACAGTTCGGTTACCTTGCGGCAGCCGGGGAAAAATTACTTCTTAACACCCACGGTCTTCTTCTTGCCCTTGCGGGTGCGGGCATTGGTGCGGGTGCGTTGGCCACGGCATGGCAGGCTACGCTTGTGACGGATCCCGCGGTAGCAGTTGATCGATGTAAGGCGCTTGAGCTGAACCTGACGCTCGCGGCGGAGGTCACCCTCTACCATGATCTGCTCGGCTTGGATCACCTGCGCGATCTTTACCAACTGGTCTTCGCTGAGCTGTCCGGTGCGGATATCCGGGTCGATGCCGGCGTGTTCTAGCACGCGGCTCGCAAGGGAGCGGCCGATACCGAACATGTAAGTGAGGGAAGCTTCGATGCGCTTCTCGTTGGGAATTTCGATGCCTAGGATACGTGCCATGGTTTGCTAAAGTTCTCGTGAAAAAGCGGGGCGTCGATCCATGTCGGAAACCCCGCGGGGCGGGTGATTTACCAGAAGAACGCACTCTGGCAAGCCGGAAATTGGAAAAAACCGCATTGCACGGCTTTTTTCCGTTCAATTCAAGCAACACCGCCCCGCTTTCACATTCCCCCGCATCCCGCCTCGACAAAACGGACTCTCCACCTAGCTTCTCCGAAACATCTCCGCACTCATGGATACCACCACCGAAGCAACCGAGGAAATCATCGCACCCACCACCGAGCCATCCATCGTGGAAAGCACCCCCTACCAGCTTCCGCCCGATGATGTAGCCGCCATCGATGAACTCGGGAAAATCTATCAGTCCTTGCGCGCGGAGCTGGCGAAAACCATCATCGGCCAAGACGAAGTCATAGAGAAACTTGCGATCTGCCTCTTCGCCCGCGGCCACGCCCTACTGATGGGTGTGCCCGGCCTCGCGAAAACACTGCTTGTTTCCTCTGTGGCGCAGACCTTCGACCTTTCTTTCAACCGCATCCAGTTCACCCCGGATCTCATGCCCGCCGACATCACCGGCACCGATATCATCCAGGAAACCAGCGGCGGAAAGCGCGAGTTCGAGTTCGTGCAAGGCCCCGTCTTCGCCAACCTGCTGCTCGCCGACGAAATCAACCGCGCCCCCGCCAAAACCCAATCCGCCATGCTTGAGGCGATGCAGGAAAACAAGGTCACCGTGCTCGGCAAAACCTACACCCTCAAGCCGCCGTTCTTCGTGCTCGCCACCCAGAACCCCATCGAGCAGGAAGGCACTTACCCACTTCCCGAGGCGCAGCTCGACCGCTTCATGTTCCTGGTCGAGGTGGAGTATCCGTCCGCCGAGGAGGAAAAACGCATCGCCCGCGAAACCACCGGCGCCGCGAAACAGGCGCTTGCCAAGCTGATCGACGGCGAGAAAATCATCGCCTTCCAGCACCTCGTCCGCCGCGTCCCCGTCCCCGACCACCTTTACGACTACGCCGTCGCCATCGTCCGCAAGACCCGCCCCGGCCAACCCGAATCTCCGCAGTGGATCAAGGACACCGTCGGCTGGGGAGCCGGCCCGCGCGCCGTGCAATACCTCATACTCGGCGCGAAAGCCCGCGCCGCCCTCCGCGGAAATTACATGGCCTCCCTCGAAGACCTCGAAGCCGTCGCCCCCGCCGTCCTCAACCACCGCGTCATCACCAACTTCGCCGCCGAGTCCCAAGGCATGACCTCGAAGAAGATCATCAAGAAACTCATTTCTGAAATGCAGGAGGCCTAAGTCTCATGTCAGCGTACAATTTCATCGACAGCGATTTATTGTCCCGCCTCGGTTCGCTGCCCATCGAGTCGCGCGTGCCGATGATGGGCAATGTTGCGGGCAAGCACCGCTCGCCGCACCGGGGTTCTTCTGTTGAGTTTGCGGAGTATCGGAAATATGTCGCCGGCGATGACACCCGCCGCCTCGATTGGAAAGCCTTCGCCCGCTCCGACCGATTTTACATCAAGGAATTTGAGGCCGATACCAATCTCCGTGCCTACTTCGTGATCGACGCCTCCGGCTCGATGAATTTCCACAGCCCCGGCCAGGAAACAAAGATCGAATACGCCCGCCGCATCGCCGCGTCTCTGGCCTATCTGCTGGTGAACCAGGGCGATGCCGCCGGCCTCTCGATCTGCACCGACAAGCTCCATCTCGAAGTCCCGCCCTCCCGCCGCGCCGCGCACTTGGAGCGCTTTTTCTCCACCATCGAAAAAG